>OFML01000340.1_pt1 | contig 42346 bp, 43 predicted proteins | sample 1541831 | NCBI WGS metagenome assembly OFML01 (sample SAMN04209237, study PRJEB22552) | human gut metagenome | biome: gut; material: feces | host: Homo sapiens | place: USA: Oklahoma | reverse complement strand
TTACCTCTAAAATCTAAATTTTAAGATACTTCTAGAACCACAGATTTCTGTATTCCCAAAAATATCTCTTTTCATTTATATTAGTAATCAACTTCTATTTATATATATCTTCATTCTGCTTTTGCTTTATTATTATACCATGAATATGTATAATTTTTATATATTTATAACTTTTTATAATCAGAAAAAAGATGTTCTTTCGACATCTATCTCAAAAATATTATTTTTCAGTGAGTTTCCATTTGTTCTCATAAATCAAAACTTTCATGTGAATCAGTTTTAATAATCACTTTATTTCCCAATTTTAAAGAATTTTTTTTCTTTGCATTCAAATATAACCTTCTCTTTTTTTGATGAAAGAATGAATCATCATACTATAAGCTCAATTTAACTTTTTCTGACATAACTTCCTATTAAATATCTAAAGATAATTGCCTTTCAATATAACTCTCTTGTTTAGCTTGTTTAATTTCATCATCACTATGCACATGACCTATCAACAATGGTGACAAATAATCATGTCTCTTATAGTTAAGAATGACTTGTTTCTTATCAACATTTGCATAACAATATAAACAACCATGCATACACGTATTATATTCTCCAATATCACGGCTTGGATAACAATGACATTGTGATCTTAAAGGTTGAGTTTTAATATCTTTTAAATCACAACCAATAACATTTTTTAACACTTGTCTTGAAATACAACCATCTTGTTGTATTCCATAAGCACTTAAATCAATTGCTTCAGCACATGTTTTTAATTGAATATGATATTTTTGAGCAATTTCACTCATTGCTTTTGCTAAAAGCTTTTGATTTTCATAAGAAACTTCCTGAATACCAGGAAAGTTCTTTTTTGTCTTAGCATATAGATCAATAAAACTTATAATACATATTTGAGTATATCCTGATAACTGTGAAAGTATATCTTCAAAACATTCTAAATGTTTTTCAATTGTATAATATTTATTTAAAAAGATAGGATCATATCTTAAAGCCACACTTTGACTTCCTAACTGTCGTGAAAGTTCTTGAAATGATTGAATAACTTGTTGATAGGTTGGAACATGTGGTTCGATTTCTTGACCATAAGGTGTAATCGTAACAAAGAAATAAGGGTGATAAGGTTTTAGTAAAGAGATTCTTGATAACATTGGCTGAGGATTTTTACTGCAGAAAACAAGACTATCAACAACATCTTCATTAAGTAAGTATTTGGTAATTTGTTTGGGATAATAAGGATTTCTAACATAGACATAGCCTTCCTTTAAGCGTTGGAAAAACCAATCACTAAAATATGCTGGAATATCAGTTCTTGCACTTGCGTTAATAATCATTAAATGAAAAGAAAGTCATACATGTGTATGACTTATTTCCCAGATGGGAAGAACTGTGCTAAACTTCCAGCAATAGCTGAAATAGGCATTGTCTGTAAAACAACATGTCCTGGTCCTGTAATTACGGTATTAAAGAATCCTTCGCCACCAAACATCTTATTTTTAAGTCCTGGAACAGATTGTGTTGTCATCGTACAAGTTGCATCCATAATTGCAACATATCCAGTATCAACAACAATTTGTTGTCCCGGTGCTAAATCATATTCTACAGTAGCCCCATCAATTTCTACAAAGACTGTTCCATGACCTGAAAGCTTATTCATAATAAAACCTTCACCACCAAAAATACCAGTCATAGCTTTTTTGTTAAAGAAGATACTTCTTTCTACAGTTGGTTCACTTGCTAAGAATGCTGATTTTTGAACAACGATTTCTTTCCCTGGTTCAATATCATACTTTCTAATTTCCCCTGGAAATGATGAAGCAAAAGCAATCTTTCCATCAGCATTGGCAGTGTAAGTATTTAAAAACATTGTTTCGCCAGAAAACATTCTACCAAAAGCTTTTCCAATTCCACCATTACTTGTTGTTCCCATTTCCATACAAGGATCCATCCATGCCATTGCACCACTATCACTTAACATGACATCACCTTTTTTTAAATGACAAACAACAGCTGGTAAAGGTGTCCCAATAATTTCATACTCCATATTTCTTCCTCCTCATGTATCAATGAAACATTTATTTCAATAATCCCTTTAACATCAATTCCCCAGCTTTAAAGTTAGAAGCTAGTGGTACTTGATGAACATCACACAGACGCATCAGAGCACTTACATCAGGTTCATGTGGTTGAGCTGTTAATGGATCCCTAAAAAAGATAACCATATCAATCTTACCTTCAGCAACATAGGCACCAATTTGTTGATCTCCTCCATAAGGACCAGATAAAAAACGATGAACCTGTAAATGTGTATTTTCCATAATTCTCAATCCAGTTGTCCCAGTTGTAAATAATTGATGTTCTTTTAAATCAGCTTCATATTTTTGAACAAATTCAATCATTTCAGCTTTTTTCTTATCATGTGCAATAAGTGCAATATTCATAATGTTTCACCTCATCCTCATTATACAGGAAAAAAGACTTTAATAAAATGATTAAAGTCTAAAATCCCTATTAAATATAATATTTTTGATAATAATAAAGTCTTAAAATATCAAATAATGCCATAATTTGATAATTAAATTGAACCCCATCAAATTTACCAGGTACTTGAATAATATAATGAGCATGTAAATCTTCAAATTTCTTATATTTTACATTTTGAGTCATTAAAATAATTGAAGCAGACTGTATATTTTGATCAATATTTTCTCTTAAATAAGCATCCATTGTTCTTCCTGTAGCACTAATAAAAATAACAATATCATCTTTATGAAAAGAAAAATCATTATCAAAATGATGATATTCAATCACTTCTTTACCAAAAGTAATAAAATCAGTCTGGAAATCAACGGCAATACTCATCGGATAAAGTGCTCCTATAATAATCACACGTTTCTTCTTAAAGATTAACTCACAAATCTCCTCTAATTCTTTAACTAAATCATCTTTAGAATAAGTTGGGTCTAGACCTTCAAGTAATTGTTGAGCTGACACACCTAACATACGTGCTCTAATTTGTGAAACACGTAACATATAATCAGAAACCAACTGTTGCTGGAAATCTTCAAATGTATCAAACCCTAAATGGCGACAAAAATCAAGAACTTCATCCTCACTAAAATGTCCTTCTTTCATTAGTCGTTGTAAATCATAATCCTCCATCTCAACATAATTTCTAACAATAAACAAACCAATCTTGTACATATGATCATTATCTAAACAACCATTTAAATATTTTAAAATTCTTGAAATAACAATATCCATATTATCCCTCCTTATCCTTTTATACAACCATCATACCACATAATCCTTCAAAAAAAAAACAAGACTATAAGATGAATTTTTCAATTAATTCCGCAACAACACCTTCATTACAATCAGCCTTTGTTGTATAATCACATAATGCTTTCACTTCTTCTACCGCATTACCAGCTGCAACCGATAATCCAGCAGCTTCTAGCATTGCCATATCATTAAAATTATCACCAACGGCAATCGTTGCTTCAATAGGAATATTTAATAATCTAGCTAAATCATGTAATCCTTGTCCTTTATTAACACCTTTTAAATTTAATTCCATATAACGCATTGATGAATAACTAACATCAACTTCATCTTTTACAATATCTTGCATTAATGGTTCTAATGATTGAAGATATTCCATATCTCGTGTTTCAAATAAAACTTTTACAATATCATCATTTTTTAAAGCATCCAGACAATCATCTTCTAAAACAATATATTGAATCCCTTGATTGTTCATTCTTTGTCTTTCATTTTCATTCAAATGATAAACATAAATATTTTGAATAGTATAAATAGCTATACAAACATCATAGTGTTTACCAAAATCAAAAAGTTCTTTCATCTTTTCAAAAGATAAACCTTTCATCTGTAAAATACGATTATTCTTATTTTCAGTTAAAACTCCTCCATTAGCAGATAAAACATATTCTCCTTCTTCATCATATAAACCTAATTCTTTTAAACACCCTTGTACTGATTGATATAATCTTCCTGTTGCCGGAACAAACTTAACTCCTTTTTCTTTAGCTTTCTTAATAAGCTCTATATTTCTTTGACAGACTTGATGTTGACTATTTAATAATGTTTCATCTAAGTCACACGCTATTAATTGATATTTCATAATTTCCTCCTTAGATAATCTTATTATATTCTTTTATGCGTCATTATTTTATTTTTTTCTATTTAAGAAATTTATGTTAAAATTAAAAAAAGGACGTGATTTTATGAATATATATTCCCAACTTAAACACTATAAAAATTTTACTGATACTGAGAAAATCTTTGCTCAATTTATCCTTGAACATCCTCAAGATATCATTCAACTCAATGTTCACCAACTAGCTAAAAGCAGTTTTGTATCTGTTTCAACTATCTATCGAGTTATCGAAAAGCTAGAATTGACTGGTTTATCACAATTAAAAATGCTTGTTTCTTCACAATATGAATCCTATTTACATGAACAAAAACAAACTGACTACAATTATCCATTTAAGAAAAATGCAACTCACTATGAAATTATGCATCAGATGAAAACCTTATATGAACAAACCCTTTCATCAACTTTCAACCTCATTGATTTAGAAATGTTTTTAAAAGTCGTTCAAATCATTGACCAAGCCAACCATATCTCACTCTTTCCAACCATCGGTAACTTCTTTATGGCTGAATGTTTTCAACAAAATATGCTTGAAATTGGAAAACGAGTTGAAGTTTATACACAATCTTATTATCAACATTGGTGTGCAGCCACTTGTCAAAAAGATGATGTTGTGATTGTCATTTCTTATGCCAATCGAACACCTTGGTTATTAGATGTAATGAAAGATTTAAGTCAAAGTGAAGCCACAATTGTCTTGATTTCTTCTACTCATGAAAATCAATTATCCCAATATGTAGATTACCATCTTTATTTTTGTTCTTATGAAGATTCTGAAGAAAAGATTGCCTCTTTTTCTTCCCGCATTTCTTTACAATACCTTCTTGATTGCTTATATGCATGTTATTTTAATCGTAATTATGATAAACATTTAAAATATCGTTTAGAAAATTATATTGATTAAGGTCATTGGCTATTCGCCAATGACCTTTAATGCTGCATCTAAGACTTTTTCTCCATTCATCATACCATAATCACGCATTTCAATCACTTGAATTGGTGTTTGCCCTTCAGCTTTTTTAATCAAATAATTGAGCTGATGACGAACTTGTGGTCCCAGCATAACAATATCCCATTCTTTAAGCATTGTTTCTGCTTTCGTGATAGGAACGGCCTGAATTTCAATGGATAATCCTCGTGCTTGAGCAGCTTTTTCCATTCTTGAGACTAACATGCTTGTTGACATACCCGCATTACAAACTAATAATATTTTCATGAATATCCTCCTTCAAGAGGAGAAAAGCAGAAAAGTAATAAGAATATGATTGATAAGTTTCTCCTCTTGACTTCATTTTATCAAAAGCAAGACTTTCATGAGGGGTTATTTTTAAGATTGAAATGAGTTTATCATAAATTATCAATTCGTATCTTTTATATTGAAAAAAATTTATCAAAAAAGAAGCCTAAGCTTCTTCAATAAGACCTATTTCCTTCATAACTTTATAAATTCCATCATCATCAGGATCAGTAAAATAATATTGTCCTAAATCTTTCAGATTTTGTGGGGCACCTTCATAAACTACACCAATATTTACTTCTTCTAACATTTGATAATCATTCATACTATCTCCAAAACCAATTGTATCTTTCATTTGTCCATGGAAATGATTAACGACTTTAATGATACCATCTGCTTTTGTACAATATTTTAGAATAATTTCACCATTGACAAAATCATCTTCTTCCTTAGAAAAAATAACAATATTAAAGAATTCTTCTAAGAAAGGAGCACAACTATAAAAATCATCTTTATGTGGTGCAATAAAACAAACTTTAGTTACACCAGTTGTTAAGATATTAAAATCTTTGACTGGACGTCGATTTTCATTTGCACGTCTGACTTGCAAAAATCTTGCAAGTTCTAAGTTGTTTTCACAATCTTTTAAATGCTTTTGATCAAAGAATTCATTAACTCCAGGCGTTTGATATAAAGCATCTTTTGTTTCTAAAGTAAATAGAATATGATTATTAATAAATAATGTCATGACTTCTGATAAAATATATTGATTCATAAAGTTTTCAAAAATAAATTCATTATCAATAATAACAAAACCACCAGCACTACAAATAATTCCATCAAAAGGAATCTCTTTTAAATCATCAGAAATAGATGTTGGTGCTCTCCCAGTACATAAAAATGCTTTGTGTCCATTTTTTTGAGCTTGTTCAATCGCCCACTTTGTTTTCTCTGTTACCTTTTTTGACTTTCCCATTAATGTTCCATCAATATCATAAAATAGAAATTTCCCCATAATAATCACCACCGTTTTCTATTATACAAAAGTTTCATTTTATTGAAAACAAAAACAACAAGATTTGAAAAAAAATCGTCATTTCTGACGATTATTATGATAAAACTTCATCAATCAAAATAGGATGCGCAACAAAATCATCACTAAAATGATATGCACTTAAAATCTCTTGTCTTAGTTCTTCACTTAATCCATGATTTGTATGAACATAAAGTAAGATATCATCTTTTTTAACAAAATCACCAATCTTCTTATTTAAAACTATACCAACACTATGATCAATGACATCATCCGTTGTTTGACGACCGCCACCCAACTTCATACTGACAAGTCCTAAAGTCATCGCTTCTAAGTCTTTCACATAACCTTCTTTAAAACTCTTAATCGCAATAACTTCCTTGGCTTTTTCAAACATTTCAGGATGCTTAATATATTCATCATCGCCACCTTGAGCTTTTACCATTGCACATAGTGTATGCAACGCCTTTTTACTTGCAATAACATCTTCCAACATTTTTCTTGCTGCTATTTCTGAATCAGTTTTTTGAGCTTGCACAAGCATATGACTTCCTGCCTGTAAACAAAGCTCTAATAAATCACTAGGTCCATGTCCATTTAAGGTATCAATAGCTTCTTTAACTTCTAAGCTATTGCCAATGGCATTACCTAATGGTTGTGACATATTCGAAATCGTTGCACGTGTATCTTTACCAAGTGATTCACCAATTTCAATCATTGTACGTGCTAAGATTTTTGCATCTTCAATTGTTTTCATAAATGCTCCATCACCATATTTAACATCTAATAAAATTGCATCACTCCCTGCTGCTAATTTTTTAGACATAATAGAAGAAGCAATTAATGGAATGCACGAAACAGTTGCTGTGACATCACGCAAGGCATACATTTTTTTATCAGCAGGATCTAAATGTGCACTTTGTCCAATAATGGCTAGATGGCAATCATTCACTTGTTTCACAAAATCTTCTTCACTAATCATGATATGCAATCCGGGAATGGATTCTAACTTATCCAATGTTCCACCAGTATGTCCCAAACCACGACCACTCATTTTTGCAACTGGAACACCACAAGCAGCTACAATAGGTCCTAAAACTAAAGAAGTCTTATCACCAACACCACCTGTACTATGTTTATCAACTTTCACTCCAGCAATGGCACTTAAATCAATAATATCACCACTATGCATCATTTCCTTTGTCAAAGTTGCTGTTTCACGCTTATTTAAACCTTGAAAACAAACTGCCATCATCCACGCACTCATTTGATAATCAGGAATTTTTTCATTTGTATAGCCTTCAATAATAAAATGAATTTCTTCATCTGTTAATTCTAATCCATCTCTTTTCTTCTGAATCAAATCAACCATTCTCATTTTTATCACTCCTTATATGCTTATTATAGCATGGAAGCTATTGTCTTAAAATAAAAACAAAATAAAGATTTTTTCCTTTTAAATAGAGACATCAATTGTATCTTTTAATTTTTTTATTTGAAGTTCATATTGTTCATTTTGATAAGCTTTTAAAGCATTCGCATAATATTCCTTTTCACCTTGACCTATAAAATAAACAATAGAATATCCATGTGTGCTTTTTAAAACAGCCATATCACCTTTTTGACGTGAAGAATCATAAATCCACTTTTCAATCTCTGCATTACTATCTCGTTTAGATACCCCTTCATAATCTCCATTGTTCTCTTTATAATCAGAATATTTTTGATTATATTGATGAAATATATCCAATGTTAAATGATCTTCTGCCTTTAGCTTCTTATATAATTCATTAGCAAATTCCTGACAAGCAGTCCATTGTTTATCTGTTATAGAAGATGTATCAGTTTCTCTTGCATCTAAATAAATAGTAGAAATATTTACTTGATGATAGATTGGTTTTTCACGTTTAAGAAACATAACAACATCATAGCTGTTATCACCTTCATACATTTTCACTTCATTTTTTTGCATTGAATTATTAAACAAAGGAATTTGTAAATAATTTGGTAAATCTTCTTTTCTTAGATTGTCTCTTAAACTTAAATCTGTTTGTTGATAATATGTTTTTAATGATTCATCAATATGCTTTAAAACAAATGCTTTAAATTCATTTTCAGTATGTTTTTGATTTACAAAAGCATCAATAATCTTTTTATTTTCATCATTTTTTTCAAAAGCTATATAACGAATTGTGACTGTATCAAACATATCTTGATGTTTTGAATAATAGTTTTCTACTTCTGTTTGAGTAGGATTAACAAAAAGTTTTTTTGAATATTGACTAGCCAAGGTAATTTTTTGATACTGATTAATAATGAGTTCTTTATTCGCTTCAATTCCATAGATAGAATGTAAATAATCATCTAATTTAATATTATTTTGTTGACAATATTTTTCAATACTTGCAAAATATGCATCAGCTTCTTTTTCTATATCTGTAGTTACTGTCATTTGAGCAGACTTAGCTGCATTATATAACGCATTAATTTCTTTATAATATTCTAATGCCTGCTTAGCAAAATAGCCTTCCCAACTTTGTTCTTGATATCCTTCAATTGTGCATTTTTGATCTTTTAATGAATTAATATTATCATTTAATTGGAATGGTAAAACATTTGCATTATCATCACCTAAGGCATTTTGGACTTGGGCTAAATACTTTCTAAAAGCATAACCATAAAAAAATTCATATTCTTTTTGATTGTTCTCACCTTTTAATTGATAAGATAAATGTAAATTCCCTAAATAATGATTTTCTGCTTCTTTTTGACATCCACTTAAAAGAAAAGTGCATACCAACAATAGAGATAACAACTTTTTTAACATAATACAACTCCTTAATGAAAGGCACACTTTACGTGTGCCTAAGCTTTAAATTAATCTTCTTTTTTCTTTTTTAAGAATACTCCTACACCTGTGATAAGTGCTAAAGAAGCTAACCCAGCAAATGGTAAAATATTTGTTTCATCAGAAGTTTGTGGGTTTTTACCTTGTTCACTCTTATCTGGTGTTTGTTCTTTATCATTATTTTGATCTTTATCTTGATTTTGATCCTTGTTGTCATCTTTTACTTTATCAGTAACAGGACGATCAGGATTATAAGTTTTAACTCTATCATCATCAATAAGACCAGACCAGTTTAAACCATAAGCAACGTCATAAGTATTACCTTCAGCATCTTTATAACATACTAAATCACCAGCAACATCTTCTTTATTTGCTTCTACAGTATCCATATTAGCAGGGAACTGCATTGGTAATAACCCCTTAGGTTCACTCTTACCATTAATGATATCAAAGATAGCTTGATCACTAACAGAGAAGCTAGCTAAAATAGCGTCACATCTTGATTCAATTTCACTTAAAATAACTGGACCTGAACAGTTAACTGAAGCAACAATTGGAATATTCTTTCCAGTTTTCTTCACTGCTTCATAAGCATTGTTAAATGCTGTTAAATCATATTCATTAGCAATCTTAGATGTATTTCCATAATAAGATCTATTTTGTTGTTTACCATCTACAATATCACCAGCAATTGATGTTTTTCTTACATTTTTACCATCTGCTGTATAAGATGACCATTGTAATGATAATGGATAGAATGAAGATTTTCCATCTTTTGTTTGAATACCAGCCTTGCTAAATAGAGAACCATTATTTGGTGATCTCATACCAACAATAACCATATCTACATCACTTAAATCTGGAGTTTTCACATTAACTTTTGTTAAATTTCCAGCTTTATCTTTTTCAATTGTTATTTCATCTGTAATAACTTTTCCATAAATTCCTTTTGCTGTTTCTAAATTTAATGGAGTTACAACACTAGCAGGACTATTTCCAAAGATTGCAGTTTGTGCATCATCAACTGAATGAGGAATATAAACAGTCATATCTTTAGGAGCTTTTGTTTGTTGACTTGCTTTTTTAATTAATTGATCCTTATTTTTTAATAAAACAACAGAATCTAATTGAGCTTGGTAACCAGCTTTTTGATTTTCCGGTTGAGTTGCTCTAGCAATTGATTCATCTAAATCTAAATATGGATTTTCAAAATATCCAGTTTGTAAAGTTAAAGTTAATAAACGTTCAGCAGATTTTGCAAATACAGCTTTTGCTTGATTAATACCATCTTCTTTAACCATTTTATCATATGAATAACAGATTGGTGCATTATCATTATTTCCCCCAAACATATCTCCACCAACTGATAAAATTCTATGATGTCTATCATTAATCGATAAGTTTTCAACACCCCAAGACATACCTAATCCACCAATTGATAATTCAACTGGTGCATCTGAAGTTACACCCCAGTCTGTACATACAACCCCATCAAAACCTAAATCTTTTCTTAATAAATTCATTTTCCATGAACTATAAGCACTACCAACACGTTCTCCACCTAATGGACTTCCATCAGCTTTAATTCCAATTGAATAAGAAGTCATGACAGCAGCAGCACTACCAGTTTTTCCTTTCAATTTAAATGAAGCTTTAAATGGATTTAAGAATTCTTCATAATTTCCACCAGGATAAACAGCATATTTACCAGCAATTGTATGTGATTCACGTCCACCTTCACCAGCACCATCACCAGGGAAGTGTTTAATCATACAGTTAATTGAATCTTTTCCCCAACCAACATCTTTGCCATTCACATAAGTCGATTGTGATCCATCTACATAAGCTTGTGCCATTGTTTGAGATAATTTAGAATTTTCACCAAATGTTCCACCATTACGTAACCATCTTGGTTCAGTAGCTAAGTCCATTTGTGGTCCTAAAGCTGTAGCAATCCCTAAAGCTCTATATTCTTCAGATGAAGCTTTAGCAAAATTATACATATGTTCTTCACTAAATGTTGCGGCTAATCCTAAGTTAGATGGCCATTTAGAAATATCAGTAGATCCACCTGCAACGTTATCTGAATATAAATCTCCAGAACCAGCAGTTGAACGAGGGTCAGATGAAAAATCAACTGGAACATTGAAATCAGATTCTTCAATGAACGCTTGCATTGCATTTGTCCATCCGACTGCATCTTTAACATCATTTCCTGCAGCATCAGTAATATTTCTTACATAACTGTTAGTTAAATAATCTTTTTGTGAATCTGTTAAACCGTTCTTACTTACAGCTTCATGCGAACTAAACAACATTAAACCAGCAATTTTTGTAATACCTTTAGGGACTTCAACTGTTGTCTTTTTATCTTTATCAACAACAACTTCTACCATTTCAGTATCATTAACCAATTGATCAGCAAGATCTTTTGCTCTTTGTTCTACAGTCAAACGCCAATCTTCATACTTATCCAATTCCCCATCTTTGTCCATATCTTTGAAGGCATAAGTATATTCTCCGTCTTCGACTTCAAGAATATAATCTTTTTGTTCTCCATCTTTTTCTTGGACTAATGAAGCAATTGTTTTCCCTCCATTTGGATTCGTTACAACAGCTACTTTTCTTGTTTCTTCTTTCCCATTAACGACTGTGTAATAATCCTTAATGACTTTTGTGTAGGCTTTTGTTTCAGCAGCACCTACAGTTCCGCCAGCAAGTACACTTAATGCAGTTGTTGAGGCTGCAATACCTGCAACGAATTTTTTCTTCATTCTTTACTTTCCTCCTCTAATTGATTTTACCAACTACACATATTCTAACACAATTTACAATGTAAGCGTTTTACTTATGTTGATTTCTTTTTCCTTAATTTATTCAATTGTTCATAATTAAAAAAACAATCTTTATATGTAGACTGTTTTTGTTAATTAAACAAATTTATTTTTTATTATTTATATTTTTAGCTTGCAGATAGGCAAAACTTAACTTATAAACGAAATCTATAATAGCAAACAAATATAAATAATAATCTGTTGTATAAGGAATACCAATAAATGTACATCCTAAATATTTAATATTCAAAATACTTTTTTGTCCAATAAAGACCTTTTGAATAGGAATATTCATAAGTTGTTTAAATTGTATAATTTCATCAAACTCATGACTTTCTAATAAACTTTCAAAAGACTCATTAGGAGCAATAATAAAAATTAAATCATCCTTATCAAATGTATCCAATAAATGATTAATATCCTTTTTATTTAACATTGAACGAATATAAACCTCTTTACCTTGAAAAGATAAAAAGGTTTGAAATTCTCTCAAACACAAACAAAAATTATCCTCGCCACAAATTAATAACCGTTTAGCCTGAACAATGTCTTGACCAATCTTGCCAATTACTTCATGTGATATCCCTGCATCATATTCTTGAAAATAATGTTCTTGATTTCTTGTCATTTTTGGATAATCTCTATCAAGATTTAAACTGACATTCATTTCTATAATATTATTAAGAGACTTACGGTCCTCTATCTCACTTGCTAAATGACTAATAAAAACTTTCCAGCTTTCAAACCCCATATCATGACAAAATTTTAAAACTGAAGAACGTGAAGTAAATGAGCTTGTAGCTAGTGAAGTTAATGTCATATTATAAACATCATCTAAATGTTTTAATAAATATTGTGCGATCTGATAGTAAACATGATCAAAACTGTATGTATCAACTATCGTTTGTACTTTACTTATTATCATCCCCATACTTATTTTCTCCTATTCATTTAAAAAGCATTCACAAAATAATAATTCTAAAAAATACATAACTAAAAAATTATAATCATAGATTTGTGGTGTTTGAGGGAATTGAATATAATAATCTATTTTATCTAACGTTTCAAATTGATCAGTAAGTGTTAATAAAACTTTTGAGGATGGAGAAAAATAGATTTGATGAAATTTCTTTGAACATTCTCTTATATATCTTCCACTCGCACTTAGAATAATCGTTATATCATTTTCATTAAAATCATATGGGATATTTTCTAAGCTATTATAATCGACATATACTTTTTTCCCGATACTTATCATATTGGTTTGAAATTCAACACATAAAGAAAGAGGGTATATGGCTCCAAATAAAAAAATTCTTTGACTCTCTTTGATTTTTTGAGATAAATCTTGAATCATATTTTTGATATGATGATCATCATGATAAATTTCATTGATACGTTGATAATAATTTTGTTGATATGTTAAAGTATAATTACTTTTTAATTGATTCATCTTTACATTTTTGGATTTGATTAATTCATTTTGAAAATCTAACCATGAATGAAAACCAAATAAATCACAAAATCTATGAATACTTGCTCGTGATACAAAGCATTCATCAGTTATCATTTTAACACTTAAATCATCAATATTGGGATAGCGCTGAATAATAAACATTGCTATATTATAATTAACATCATGCTTTATCACAGTATTAACAAACAAAATTAACCGTCCAATTACTACATTCATTATCTTTTCCTCATCTATGTTATTTCTTCAAATATTTTATCATTTCTCCTCTTTGATGTCTATAAATTAAAATTATCTTTCATATATAGAAAAAACAACCTTAGTTTAACTAAGATTGCTTTACTCAAATTGACTATCAACTTCAAAAATATTATGTCCATTCAAATAATCCTTAACAGACATTCTTTTTTTACCTTCTAATTGAAATTCAGTAATTAAAAATACTCCATCATCAACTTTCACACCAATCGCATCCTTAAATATTTTCACAATTGTTCCACTCTCTTGATGAGCATGATGCTTCATTGCATTTTCACATTGATGTACTTGACCAGCCCAGATTTTCACTGTTTTCCCAAGATAAGTTGTATAACTTCCTGGCCATGGGTTTGTTCCACGTACTTTATTGTATACTTGTAAAGCTGTCATATGCCAATTTAAACGCTCATCTTCTCTTGATAAAGTCGGTGCATAAGTCACCAATGACTCATCTTGAGGAATGCTTGCATTCGTTCCTGCTAAAATAGAAGGTAGTGTTTCTTTTAATAAATCTGCTCCAAGGACACTTAGACGATCATATAAAATACCCACTGTATCATCATATAAAATCGGTGTTTCTTTTTGACTAATGATATGACCTGCATCCATCTTCTTTACCATATACATAATTGTTACACCGGTTTTTTCTTGACCATCAATAATACATTGATGAACAGGTGCTCCGCCACGATAAAGTGGTAATAATGAAGCATGGACATTGACGCATCCTAGACGTGGTGCTTCTAAGATTGCTTGAGGAACAATTTGTCCATAAGCTGCAGTAATAATTAAATCAGGCTTTAAATCAAGAATTGCCTGATAATCTTCTTTAATCTTAACTGGTTGAATCACTGGAATATCATATTTTAATGCTTCTACTTTCACATCAGGCATCGTTAATACTTTTTTTCTACCAACATAACGATCAGGTTGTGAAACAACTCCCACAACATTATATTTTTCTTCAATCAACATCTTTAAAACAGCTAAGGAAAAAGATGCTGTTCCCATAAATACAATTCTTTCTTCTTTCATGCTTTTCAACTCTCTTTCCTTATTAGTATACCATAACCATCAATATCATACTAATAAAATCAGAGAAAATTGTCGCAACAAATTCAATAATAGAAACACACCCATCACTCATTTTTTTCATCAAAGATGAAACATGATTATCCGATGAATCTTGTAAAGTAATATATTGGTTTTCACTTATTTCTTTTGAAGAAACAGTTTCTTCAAACTGATCAATTGATCTTTGAAACATTGTCTTAGAAACTTCTTGATTATCAAAGAATAAAGCAATTATACACATTAATAAAAGTACCAGACCCAAATCAATAAGAAACTGTTTCATGCACTTAAATACTCATCCAATACCAAAGCTAAAATATTTAATGAATTTTGTACTTCTTCAAATGTGTTTTGATTTGCTCCAACTTCAATTAACATCATATTATCAGTTGTTCCTTGATTATAATGACTTTGTTTTATATAAACTCCTCGACATATTTTAGGAATCTTTTGATTAAGCATAGATGATAATTTTTCACAACGTTTCTTTACTGCTGGATAATGTTCACTGCCTTTTCCAACAACAAACATTAATTTTGCGTAATTTTTATGATCAACAGTAATTGTTGATAAAGATTTTTTAATTGAATCACGATGAAAATCAATGACCAAATCATATTCACCATGTTTCGATAAAGCTTTATTCAAATATTTTTTAGAAACTGTATAGGAATAAGCATAATCGATATGATTCTTAGTTTTATATAGTTCAAAATCCGTTGTTTCATAATTCACATCATATCCTTTATTCTGTAACAATTGCATTAAATATCGGCTCCCTTCTTTAACTGACTGACTTGCATATTCTTCCCCTTGATGTGTGTTATAAATATATATTGATTTTCCATTTTGTTGTTTTTGAACATCGGTAGCTGAAAGTGACGCAGCAACATTTTCAATATTCTCACTAAACACTTTTTGAAAAGGAAGATTGAGTAAAATCACTATTACAATAATAATCTTTAACACAATCTTGAAATTATTATTCATTCTCTCTTCCTCCTTTGACTATACATCAAATCATATGCAAAAAAAGGTACATTTAGTACCCTTTGTTATGATTATTTTAATATCTTAAATGATTAATACTAGAAGATAAAAGTTTAGATAACATTTCAATATCAAAATCAATTTGTTTATCACTCATCACAAATTGATTTTCTATTGGGTTTAAAACTTCATTTAATAATTGAATACGCTTTTGTTCATCCAATTGTCCGATTTCACCTAAAATCAAACGTCTTTGTACTTCATTTAATCGTCCTTCATATCTTTTCCTTTTTCCTACCTTTAAAGCTGAGGAAGGATCTAGTGATTCCTTAAAATAGCCTTCTAATAAATTATAAACATCACTTACCAAACTAGAGACATGAATAACAGTTGGAACACCAATGGCAATCACCGGAACCCCCATTGAAGATTCACTAATACTTTTACGATGATTCCCAATTCCACTGCCTGGATAAATACCTACATTATTCATCTGAATAACATGACAGATTTTCTCATAACTTTGAGCACATAATGCATCTATTGCAATAATGACATCAGGATGAAATTCTTGAACTAAGCAATGGACAATATCGGCTGTTTCCATTCCCGTGTGTGCCATAACTCCTGGAGCAATACACATACAATCATAGTATTGATTTTGATGTCTTTCGTCTAATGGATAATGATGGGTAGAACGTAAATATTTAATTGTACGTGGTCCTATTGCATCACTTGTTAAGGTGTCATTGCCTAAACCTACAAATAATAAAAGTGGATCAATTTTATTTGTTTTACTTTTGATAAAGCTTGTTAATTGGCGTTCAAAGTGTTGAGAAATGGTTGACATTTCTTCATAATCAGGAAAACTAATTTCTACATATTGTCCGACTTCATGGGGATAAAGTTCACTTGTTTGTAGAATTTCAAATGTTTCAATCGAGACATTTCCATCTTTTTTTTCATAATGTTTATAATCTTTATCTTTTGTTGCATGAACCAAAGATTCAATCGCTAAATCACTTCGCGTATAATATTTTTTCATATTCTCACCACATTAATCATTGACAAATTAAAAAAATATAATCATTTCACAATAAAACATTGCATTTATCGTCTATTTTTGATAGAATAACATGGCGAAAGACAAAAGCGAGGTGAAAGAACAATGGCAAACATGAAACAACAAATCAAACGTTATAAAAATGATAACAAAAAACGTGCAATCAACAATTCTTATAAAAGTGCTTTAAAAACAGCAATCAAAAAAGTAAGAGCTGAAGTTGAAGCTGGAAATAAAGAAGCTGCTATCGCTGCTTACAATGTTGCTGCATCTAAATTAGATGCTTCAGTAAGCAAAGGAATTCATCATAAGAACTATGCTAGCAGACAAAAATCTAGATTAGCTAAATTAGTAAACTCTATCGCTTAATGTGTGATAGAGTTTTTTATTTTGACAAATGTTTTATTCCTCTTATGTTATGATGTCGTAAGGGGTGATATATATGGTTTGTAGTTTAATTGGAGCTTTTTTATTAGTTTATGTTGCCGTGATTACTTTTATGAATATATTAGGCTATCCTTTAAGTAAATTTATGTTAGATTATCAATATCCATTTTTATCTATAAAAAAGAATTGTCTATTTGCTTTTATTATACAATTGTGTGCAATGTTAACTCTTTTACAAGCTGGACATATCATTGCTTTTATTTTACCAGTTTTTTTGATTCAAGTTTTATGTATTTTTTTAAGCATCTTTTTATCCATTGTAACACTATTTTATTGGTATTCTCATGATCAAGAAAAACGCTTTGTTATGGCTCCTTTACTTAGTCTTATTACATTATGTTTTTATTTAACTATCTTCAATACTTATTGAAGTTTTTTTATCTCATAACATCTTAAAATAACGAATGAATTGACAAAGATTTTGAAAAGACCTATCATATAAAAGTATAAGGAGGATATTATGGAAAGATCAAGTATTCAAACAAAAGATACATGGGATTTATCTTACATTTATCAAACAAATCAAGAATTTTATACAGATTTACAAAAAGCTAAAGATTTATTACAAGTCATTTATCAACAAAAGGATATATTTTTAAATGATGTAGATAGCTTTCTAAAATTTCATGAAGATTATATCAAGCTTTCTCGCTATATTCAAAAATTACATTGTTTTGCGCATTTACATTGTGATGTTCAACCAAATGAACAAGATTATCAAACAATGTATGCAGCTATTTTATCATTTTATGACCAAGTTTCTTCAACCCTAGATTTTTATACTGTTATGATGATAGATCATAGTGACATCATTACAGACTACTTAAAAGATGAAAGATTAGCTGATTATCGTTATTCTATCCAAGAGATATTACGTCAAAAGAAACATGTTTTATCACAGGAAATGGAAACTCTTGTTTCTAAGACATCTTCTATTTCTGATATTTCATCACAAGTTTTTGATGCTTTGCGTTTAGATTATGAACCTGTGCATGTAGATGGCGAAGAAAAGTTTTTAAATAGTGCAACACTGACTGAATTTCTTAAAAATAAGAATCCTGAAGTTAGAAAAGAAGCATATCATCATTTCTTTAAAGAATATAAAAGATTTGAAAATGTTTTTGCCACAACACTCTCTGGAGTTATGAAAAAAGATGCTTTTTATGCAGATGTTAAAAAATTTGCTAATCCATTAGAAGCAAGTCTATTTGATGATAATGTGCCCACATCATTATTCTTTAAGATCTTAGATAAAGCTAATCAACAATATCGTCCATTATTTCATCGTTATAATGCTTTAAAAAAGAAAAAACTTAATTTAGAGACAATGTATAATTACGATTTAAGCGTTCCTTTAATTGAATATGAAACTAAAAAATATACAATTGAAGAATGTTTTGATATCATTTTAGATGTTGTCAAAATATTTGGTGATGACTATGTTAAGATTATTCAAAAAGCTCGTGATGAACGTTGGATTGATTATTATCCACATAGTGGTAAACGTATTGGTGCTTATTCTAGTGGATGTTATGATACAAAACCTTATATTCTTATGAACTTTATTGGTGATTATAATTCTTTATCAACAATGATTCATGAGTTAGGTCATAGTGCTCATACCTATTTATCATGTCATAATCAATCACCAGTGAATTGTGATTATCGTATCTTTGTAGCGGAAGTTGCTTCCACAGTTAATGAAACACTTTTAATTCATTACATGCTAGAACATGCAACATCTCAGGAAGAAAAGGCCTATTTCTTGTATGAATTATTAGAAAATTGTGTTGGTTTGATCTTTAGACAACCTATGTATGCTGATTTTGAACATATTTTACACACTTGGGCGCAAGAAGGGAAACCAATGTCAGCTCAAATGATTACGGATTTATATTATCAAAAGAATGCTGAATATTTTGGAAAAGATGTTACAATGGATGAATATGTTGGATATTCTTGTTTCTATATTCCTCATTTCTATTATAACTATTACGTTTATAAATATACTTTAGGGATGACTGTTGCTTTGGCTATTGTTTCTCGTATTTTAAATGGTGATGAAAAACAAAAAGAAGCTTATCTTAACTTCTTAAAAGCTGGTGGCAGTAAGGATCCTGTAGATTTATTGAAAGATGCTTTGGTTGATCCAATAGATGATCAATTGTATGATGATGCATTCCATTATTTTGAAAATATTTTAAATGAATTTGAAGAAATTATTTAGAGCAGCTCGTTTGAACTGCTCTTTTTACATACTATAATCAATAAATAATGGTAAATCTGGTGGAAAGAAAGTCCAAAAAGTAAATAATATAATCAAAATTATAATAATAGCAAAGCTTATCTTCATAGACCATTGGATATGATGTACCCTCACCCAATAAAAAGACATATTTCCAATAAAAATACTCAACAACAATAAGAAAATATCCAAAAACAAACTTTCAATTCCTAACCCAAAATAATAAAAGTAGTAAATCAAAACAACACTTAATATTCCTACAATGATACTTATAGGAATAGCAGTCAAAAATGATAAATCTTTATTTTTATATCGATACCAAACAATCAAACTTACAAATAACATCGGATATAAAACAAGTTTTAAATGTTCAAAAATACTTTCATTAACCGGTGCAATCACTGCAACAATAGGATTAGAAAAAACATTATAAGCAAAATGCATTAATGCACCTAAAACAAATTCAATAATCGTTATGATATAAATCATAAATTATCACCCTATTCATCATATGTAGAAATGATGAAAATATGCAAGCATCTAGTCAATTCTCATTGTATCAATCATTCCATTATCAAAAAGGACTGAAATAGGCATTCTTTGATCATATGAATCATGATTGATGGAAGGTATAAAATCATAATCATTTAAATAGATATTGATATAATCTTCCATTAATCCAATTTGTTCACCACCATTTTTCTTATTCATAATAAAAGCAAAATAAATATCATAATGTTGAATATGCGGATTTAAAAACAATTGATATTCTTTATAACCAATAACATCACTTATATAAGAGTAACTACCGATATTTTCTTTATAAGAATAGTCTTTTTGTTGATCACTCACTTTAAAGTCAACTATCTGACAAGGTGAATAAGAAAGATGAACAGATGAACTTCTTTGTACTGTGACTTTTAATTGTTTAGATTTAACATTGTTTAACTTGATATGATAAGCCGTTAAATATTGTGACTTGTTATAGTCATAAACTTTCACATCAAAGAATTGATTTGAACTTTTATCTAATAATGTTTGAGTATAATTCTTAGATTGTAAATTATGAGTTTGATAAGCAAAATGAGGATAAATTAAATTCACTATAAAAACTACTGTTAAAGTCAACAATAAATAACTAACCCAACAAAATATCGCTGGATAATGAAAAGTTGTTTTTTTAATCGCTTTATTTTTAAAATAAGCATAACACTCCAGTAACATTGATAGTAAAATTAATAATAAAAGAAGATAAATAATCATATTAATTGGTGCTAAATTTTCAAATAATGCCACAACATTCATAGATACATAACATATTGCTACATATATAAACAAACGTTTATCAATCAATTGATTCATACCAAAACATATCAATATAACCTGAATCATATGAATCATTAAACCAAAATAGATATATATTTGTGGAATTGTATAAGGAATAATCAGACTACATAATTCAATCATAGCTATAGCCATTGAAATTATTGAAAAAACATAGCCATAAATTAAAACCTTATTTTCCCTATAAATCATTCTTATAGCCAAATAAAAACATAGTGAAGATATCAATGAATGAAACTGCAATGAAAAAATAAAATCAAAATGTACACTTCCTAATAAAAAAGCAATAATCAAATAAATAATCACATACTGAAAAGAACCGATTAATTCCCTTTGATTCTTATGAAGTTTCATATCACTTCACCTCCCTATCCTTTCCTACCTTCATCATAACATCATTCTTTTTAAGATTCAAACAAACAAGAATGTTTAAAAAAAAGTGAGCACTAACTCACTTTATAACCTAAATATGCCATAAATTCCTTTTCTTCATCAACTGATAATGGTTTTAACAAAGCCGTTAATCCACCAATCTTTTCCTTATTAGCCATCACAATAACAATATTATGATCTTTAATCACAAACCCTTTTTCATTAACCCCATAAGAAAATGTCTCAGTTTTCTTAATCTTTAATCCTTTTAAAGATTTCACTAACTTATTTGCATCTTTTTCATGATAACATGTATAAGTTATTAAATAAGGATTGTTAGGTAATGCCAATTGATTCAAAGTATCTTTTTGAACATAATCATCAGCATATAAATTTCCCCATACCGTTGATAATTGACGATTTTTTAAAGCATAATCATTCAATTTGATTTTAATACGATCACGTATTTCCATATTCATCACAACTTCTTCACGATCTTTTGCATTCATCAATTGTAATGGTGATTGTGTTTCATTTAAATAATAAGCTCCGATTGCCGAAGAAACCATCACAACAAAAACCAAGAAAGAAACTGAATAACGATAACATTTATGATAAACATGATTTTCTTCTAATAACCCTTGATTTATCTTCAAATAATAATTTTTTCTACGATGATATTGTCTTAATGATTCTAAAACTTTCTTTGTAATTACGGAATAAAGGAAACAAACAAAAGTCAGACATATACAAAAAGAAAGAAGTTTAGCAAACTCTAAATTAAAATATAACAAAATACCTTTAAAAAATGTATGTGATACAATTGAATAAGATTGATTTAATACTGCTAACATGAAATGACCAAATGGTAAAGCTTTCAAAAATAATTCTAAAGTAAACAAATTCGTATATGTAAAGTTTTGCCAATAAATAATAATAAAAACAACACTAGCAAAAAGTGGTTTAGAAAAAGAACCCAAAACATTTTTAATTGTATTAATCATTGTAAAGAAAATAATTTTTACTTTTTGAATTGTTGTTAAATCTTGAAAAGTTCCTTGAACCTCTTGGTAATGATCAAAGATTTGAATATATGCTTGAAAATAGCGTTCAAAGTAATCACGATGACGACGTTTAAACTTCTTTTGGAAACGAAAACGAATATAAGCAAAACTATCGTTTTCATCAACTTGTAAATAATGATAACTATCTTTCAAACTTAATTTTTCTTGAATCTTTTTTGGCTCTACTTTTTTAAAGAAAGACAAAATAAAGATTGTTGAAAAGAAAAATATTAATAGTGTAGCAAAACCTAAAATATAAAAACCTGTTGTTGTTGAAAGATCAGTCTTTCCTCCTAGATACTGCAAAGCAGTTATTCCTATTGCTTTAGCAAATAAAAAATCATAGACTTTCATTCCAAAACCATATATCCAATTATATAAACCTTGCATTGAATCAATTAAAATAACATTTAAATACATAAAGAAAAATGCCAAAATGAATGATCCACAAACAATAAACAATATTGCAAAAATAATCATTCCAATTATACCTGCAATTTGTGAAGCTTTATCTAAATATAAATTGATTTGTTTTAAAGTTGTTTTATATTGTGTATTGTTTTTTTCACTGATTTGTTGATAAGCTTCATCTATTTGTTCATCATCCCGATCTTTCACATGGGCATAAACTTCATCCACCAATTTCTGATTCTTTAAATCTAATAAATCCCTATAATTCATCAAAATCTCCCCTTTGTTTTCTTATTATAACATAATTATCACTTCATTTAATGAGAAATATGCTTTTCTTTTAAGTATACAATTCTTATTTTTTCAAGTATAATAAATAAAGAAATGAGGTAATATTATGTTAAGAAATCAGACACGTTCTTTTAAAGTAGGAAATCTTACCCTAGGTGGTAATAACCATGTTATCATTCAATCCATGTGTAACACCAAAACCAAAGATACTAAGGCAACCATTCAACAAATCCTAGAATTAGAAAAAGCTGGTTGTGAAATGATTAGGGTTGCAGTATTAGATGAAGAAGATGCTTATGCGATTAAGACAATCCAATCAGCTATTCATATTCCTTTAGTTGCTGATATTCATTTTAACTATAAGTTAGCTTTGATTGCGATCGAAAGTGGAGTAGATAAGATTCGTATTAATCCTGGTAATATTGGTTCTATGGAAAAAGTGAAAGCAGTTGTAGAGGCTTGTAAGGCTAAACATATTCCTATTCGTATTGGAGTAAATGGGGGTTCTTTGGAAAAAGAAATCCTTGAAAAATATGGCAAGCCAACAGCTCAAGGGATGATTGAAAGTGCTCAAAAACATATTGATATTTTAGAGTCTCTCAATTTTCATGATTATGCGATTTCATTGAAATCTTCTAACACACTTTTAACAATTGAAGCTTATACCTTAGCCAGTCAAACTTTTGATTGTCCATTACATATTGGAGTGACTGAAGCAGGGACAAAGCTTGGTGGAACGATTAAATCAAGTTTAGGTATTGGGACTTTATTATATCAGGGTATTGGAAATACAATCCGTGTTTCATTAAGTGCTGATCCTTTAGAAGAAATTAAAGTTGCTAAAACTTTATTAAAAGAATTAGAATTAATTGATCATGTACCAACCTTGATTTCATGTCCAACTTGTGGTCGTATTCAATACAATTTAATTCCTATTGCAAGTGAAATTGAGGACTTCTTGAATACGATTCATGCTGATATTACAGTTGCGATAATGGGATGTGCCGTGAATGGTCCTGGTGAAGCCAAACATGCTGATATTGGTATTGCTGGGGGAGTAAATGAGGGCTTACTCATTAAAAAAGGTGAAATTATTAGAAAAGTAAAACAAGATGATATTGTTGATGTATTAAAAGAAGAAATTATAAAAATGACAAGAGAATAACTCCTGTCATTTTTTTATGAATATCTTCTTTGTAAGATTTTTAAAGAAACAAAGTAACCCACCAATAAACAAAGCATTGCAATGACAATTCCAATCATTAACAAATAAATTGGCTTCATTGTCAGAATAGATGTCATATCAAAACCAAAGAAAGCAATCAAATAAATAGCAATGGATACTCCTGTAAAAACCAAATATACAAATGCCCCCTTTTTGGCACCTAATAAATGATATCCTACAGAATTTAAAGCCATCAAAATAGTTCCAAAAACCATTCCTGCTCCCCATAACATTAAGCCAACATCAAGCGACACAACTTTTAAATAATAAACAAAGAATAACATATACACAAAGGCAACAACCATACTGAGAAAAAGAAAGATGAAACCCGTAATAAATCTTGCTAAAACAACTTCTTGTTTGGTAACCGGTAATGATAAATAGGCTTTTTCAAAATTCGTCCTTTCTTCCTTTTCCATAACCACTTGCAAATAGGCACTTCCCCCAACTGGTATAGATAAAACAACAATAAGTGCTAAGCCATAAAAATTTTGAAAAAAGTAACCAATAGTAACAGATGTTACCACTAAGCTTAAAAGTGATAACAATTGCCCTTTTTGTTTAAGAATAAATAAATCTTTATAAATTAATGCTTTCATTGATTCTTGTCCCCCTTACATACAATAACATCACATCTTCGATTGTTGCTTTATCAATCACTAAATCTTGATAAATTTTAGCAAAACTTTCTCTATCTTCAACTAAGACTTTATATTCAAAATCTTCTTTCTTATAAGCCAAAATATCTTTTTTATCCATTGCTTCAAAAACTTTTTGACCACAATGAATCAATCCAAAATGATCATGAATATCTTCATATGATTTAGTAAACATGATTTCACCTTCATGAATAAAAATAATATAATCAGCAATCTTATCTAAATCACTTGTTATATGAGATGACATTAAGACCCCATTATTTTCATCCATAATAAATTCCTGTAAAATTTCTAAAATTTCATCACGAATAATAGGATCAAGTCCGCTTGTTGCTTCATCAAGAATCAATAAACGAGGGTGATGAGCTAATTCAGCCGCAAAACATAATTTCATTTTCATTCCTTTAGAAAACTTTTCAATCCGTTTATTTCTTGGTAAATTAAACTTATCAAGATATTCATTATAAAGCGTGCTATCCCAATTGTCATAAACCAATTTCATCATATTTTCGATATCCTGACATTTAAACTTTTCATTATAATGACAAGTATCATAAATAATTCCCATTTTTTGTTTTAAACGTTTCTCGTTTTCTCTCATGTTTTCACCAAAAACATAGATTTCACCACTATCTTCTTTTAATAAATTTTCAATCAAGTTAATAATTGTAGATTTCCCAGTACCATTTTCACCAATCAATCCAACAATTGTTCCAGTAGGAACAGATAATGAAATATTTTTTAATTGAAAATCATCAAATCCTTTATTTAAATTTTTTATTTCTAAAATCTTATCCATATTAATCTCCCTTATAAAATAGCGTCAATATTTCTATGAGCTGTGACAATTCAATACCAGCCATCTTGCCTGTTTCAACAACTTCTTCAAGCTTTTCTTCAATCAAACGCAAATTTTCTTCTCTTAAAAAATCTTTATTTTGAGCTGATACAAATGTTCCTTTGCCAGCGACAGTTTCAATAAAACCATCACGTGATAAGTCTTCATATGCATGTTGAGCAGTAATCACACTGATATGTAGTGATTTTGCCAATGCGCGCATAGATGGCAAAGCATCACTAGGTTTCAATTCACCACTCATAATCATAGCCTTTATTTGTGATGTAATTTGCTCATAGATAGGTTTATGAGAACTATTGCTCAAGATAATTTCCAACTTATGCACCTCCATCTTACTTATTGTACAAGTACAGTATATACTATATAAGTACACTTGTCAATGACTCTAAAATTTTTTATTTAGCATTTTTTTCTCATAAAATAGTCATTCTTTTTCTAGGTAAAACATAATCTATAGATAGGAGGAACAAAAGATGCGAGATCAAAATAACGAATATATTTCAGCATTAAAATTAGAAGACTTTAAAATTCTGTTAAAAGAATTTGATATTGAAATGGATGAAGAAACACAGAGAATGGTTCTCTCTATTATTAAAAACAATCAGTTTGCTTTAGTGCATGACCAATACCAATTTATTATAGAGAACTATATAAAAAAATTGACAAGTGAATTCACTTGTCAAAAAGTTGTTGTTTTATTAAACAATTATTTTAAACCGCTATTGAAAGTTTGATTTTTAAACATTTCAATTTCTTCTTTATAAGGTGCCTGTTCACCTATATAAGGTGTTTCTAATATTTTAGGAACATCTTTTAATTTAGGATGATGAACAATATGATTTAAGGTTTCAAAGCCAATATGTCCATATCCAATATTTTCATGACGATCTTTATGAGCCCCGCGTTCATTTTTAGAATCATTAACATGGACAACTAACAAACGTTGTAACCCAATCTTTTCATCAAATTCATTTAAGATTTCATCAAATTTTGTTAAATCATAACCTGCATCATGAAGATGACATGTATCTAAACATACACCCAAAAGTTCATGATGTTCAACGTTATCAATAATATAACGTAATTGATCAAAATCTCGTCCTAATTCACTTCCTTTACCAGCCATTGTTTCTAAAGCAATATGTACACTTTGGTCAGGTGTTAAAACTTCATTTAAACCTTTAACGATTTGTTGAAGTCCAACTTCATCACCTGCTTTAACGTGTGATCCTGGATGTAAGACTAGTCGTGATACACCAATTGCTTCACATCTTTGGATTTCCTGTTTTAAAAAACTCACAGCTAATTCATAAGTTTCAGGTTTAATTGTATTAGCTAAATTGATGATATAAGGTGCATGAACAACAACATCATCGATATTGATATGATTTTCTTCCATCAATGCTTTTGCTTCATCAACGCGCAATTGATCAATTGGTTTACGTGCGGTATTTTGGGGAGCACCTGTATAAAACATGAAAGTTGTAGAGCCATAAGACAAAGCTTCTTTAACTGAGCCAAGCATCATTTCTTTCCCTTTTAAAGAGACATGACTACCAATCTTTAACATTATTGTGATTCCCTTTCACGTTTTTCTCTTTGAGCTTGTTTTGCTCGTTCTTTCTTTTGACGCTTAATATCTTGTCTGATAATTGCTCTTTTTTCTTGTTTTACCATTTTTTCAATAACTCTTTTTCTTTTCTTTTTATAACCAGGTTTAACTTTTGTTGGTTTTCTCACAATAGAAGAAATCTTTTGTTCTAATTCAGTTTGATGTTTTTGTCTTGATTTACGTTTTTCACGTTCTTTTGACTCAACAAATTGATTTCCTTTTAATTCCTTCACTTCAAAATGAATCCCTTTTTTCTCCAATGCTTCAACAATACTTTGATTACTTGTATCATACATACTATAACATTCACCAGTATATTTTCCACGTCCACAACGTCCACTACGATGAATATAAAAATCTAATTCAGTTGGAAATTCCATATTAATAATATGACTTGCTCCATCAATATCAATCCCTCTAGCAGCAATATCCGTTGCCACAATATATTGATACTCCATATTTTTAATACGTCTCATCATTTGACGTCTTTCTCTTGGTTCAAGGTTCCCATGAATTTCTCCAACTTTATAACCATCTTCTCTTAAACGATGAGCAATATCCTCTACTTCATTTCTTTTATTACAGAAAATCAAACAAATATAAGGATCAATAATAGACATAACTTCTTTTAAAACTTCATAACGTTGACGATGTTTTGTAGGAACTAAATAGTGAGAGATATTACGTGAAGTTGATAAATGTTCATCAATTTCAATAATCTTAGGTGCTTTCATATATTTTTGTAAGAATGGTCTTAGCATTTGTGGAATAGTTGCTGAAAAGACCATCATTTGAAGATTATCTTTCATCTTTGATAGAACTGCATCAATATCTTCTAAATATCCAAATTCTAATGTCATATCTGCTTCATCCACAACAAAAATATCTGCTGTTGTAATACGTAAAGCTTGTTCATCTAAAGATAAATCTTTAATTCTTCCTGGTGTCCCGATCACAATATGAGGTTGTGTTGATAATTTGTTAATTGCTTTTTGTTTATCACTTCCCCCAATAATTAAAGATACTTTTAAATCTGGATTATGTTTAACAAATAATTTTGCATGTTCATAAATTTGTGATGCTAATTCTCTGGTTGGTGCTGTAATTACAGCTTGAACACAATCCTTTTCAACATCTATCATATCCATAATTGGAATTAAAAAAGCATGTGTTTTCCCTGTTCCAGTTTGCGAAATCCCAATGACATCAATATATTTATAAACCAAAGGTATTACTGATTTTTGAATGTTTGTAGGACTTTTAAAGTTCAACTCTTGAATTGTTTCTTTCACAAAGGGTTGAAATTGATATTGTTCAAATAATTTCATAAAAACGCCTCCTTTCAAGCCTTTTGATTATACAATAAATTGTCTAAAAAAGCAAAATACTTTGCTTATATTCTTCATTTTTTCTAATGAACACTCTTTTTGTTTTCACATATATTGAAATAGGAGGTGTTAATCATGTATCCGCAATATCCACAGATTCCTTATGAGTACCCACCATATCAATCCATGCCGATGATGTATCCAATGATGCAAAAGCCTTCACTTTTACAATCTATGAAATACTCTTTAAATCAACTATCAATGTCATCAACAATTAGAACAGCACAAAAAACCCTTTATACTGTTAATCAAATTATACCCATTGTTAATCAATTAAGACCTGTTGTACACAATGCAAAAACAGCTTTTCGCGTTGTTAAAGCAGTAAAACAATTTGATTTTGAAGATGTATCTGAAGAAATTGATCAAAATGTTAATGAAGATAGTCCTGTTTTTCAAAATATGTTTCCAAAAGAAAAAGCCTAATCAGGCTTTTTTAGTGTATCAATAATTCCTTGTGGATAATCATAAACACTTAACAAGGCAATCGCATTACCAACTTGGCAAACCCCATCATGAATCTTATAATCACAACATAGTTGTCCATCTTTTACATAATCATTAAAACAATATTTTTGAATATCTGCAAAAGCTTTAATAATAGATAAATCATGAGTTGTAATAAAAACTTGTGAAGAACTTTCAAAAAGATATTTTAAGATAGCATAAGAAATAGCCACTCTTTCCTTTTCATTTGTTCCTCTTAAGATTTCATCAATAAAGATTAAACAACGATGAGCTGTTGACATATCAATAATCTTCTTTAAAGTCTTAACTTCTTTGACAAAATAACTTTCACCAGATTCTAAATCATCTTTCATATGAATTGCACTACATACATGATAAGGATAATATTGCCATTGACTTGCAAAACAAGTATGCAATGATTTTGCAAGTAAAGTATTAACTCCTATCATTTTAATAAAAGTTGATTTCCCTGAAGCATTTGATCCTGTAATAATACAAGATTGATCACTTGAAAAACTATTTTTAACTGGATTTTCTAATAATGGATGATAACCATCTTCAAAAGCAATAATAGGTGTAGATGATAACTCTGGAATACATGTTTCATATCTTTTTCTTAGCGTCATAACTGAAATTGCCATATCTACACATCCAACATATTCATAAGCTTCCAAAACATCTTGAGCTAATTCTTCTTTATGTTTAAATAAAATCAAGCATTGAAAAACTGGAATCATGAACATCCCTTTGATAATCTCCATGAAATAAAAAGCATCAATTTTTTCAAGCTGATGAAACATCTGCGTTATTAACGTATACTTTTTCACTCTTTTCACCATTTTTGCTATTTTATGTTGATCTTCTAAAGCATAAACATGTGCTTTCATCAATTGATCCAAACATTCCACCAAATAACAATAACTTAAAACTTCACTCATTAAATGCTCTGTCTTATGCTTATAATATGCATAAGTGGTCATCATTGTTGCAAAATAAAAACCTACAAATAAAAGAATATCAATTCCCACAACAAAGTAAAAACCAAACAATAAAAAGGGAATCAACATTAATGTAACAATAACAATCCGATCAATAAAAGAAAAAATATCTTCATGTTCAAATAATTTCAAAGATTCACTATATTGACGACTCAATTGATACAAAGCATAAATTGATTGAGCAAGAGTTGTTTGATCGTCTAGTCTAGCAATCGTATTTTCTAACAACTCATGATGTGTAGGATTAACAAAAAACTTACCATACATATATTCTCGTCCTACATCACTATAAGTAAAATCAACTCTAGCAAAAACTTCACGCATCTCTAAATCATCAATCACTTGTTCATCTATATCTTTTTCTTGAATCGCATCGCGATATTCACCAGTGATTTCACTCTTTCCATTAGCCAAACGAAAATCAAACATTGAAATCAAACGTCTTTTCGTCAAACTATTCGCAATAATTCTTATGATTACCATCATCACAAGCATACAAAGCATAACCAATAACATGACATACATGATAAAGCCCCCTTTTGTAGCTTCACTATACAACCAATCCCTTAGGGAATGTCAATTATTTTTTTAATTTTTGATAAATTTGATAAGCAAATACCTTTATACGTGGTGATGCATATATCGAAAACGAAATCAAAACAAGCACAGATGATATCATTTCATAAATATCATCTTGTCCCTGAGATTTTGAAGCAAGCATAACTGCTAAAAACATTAACCAAAAAATCAATTTTTCAAAATCAATTGTAAAACGTTGAAAGGTTGTTCTTTCTTTCAGTTTAAAGGCTTGGTCTAAATCCTGAGACAATGAACTCATATCTTCTTGTCTTTCAATACATTCTTGTACAGAATCAATGAAATCAATAGATGTTTCTATATCATAGATTTGTTTTTGATAATCAGCTTTTTTCTTTTCAAATAATTCATAATGATGTTCAATTAAAATTTCTTTAATTTCAGCAATTGTAAAATTCATTTGTCTTAATTGTTTTATTCTTAAAAGCATTTGTTGTTCATGTTTATGATAAACACGATAACCTTTGTTATCTTTTTGTGGTTGAATTAATCCTTTTTCTTCATAGAGATTAATGGCTTTTTTAGAAATTCTTAATTTTTTAGATAATTCTTGTATATACATAATAACTCCTTTAGTTGATAATATTATTATATCGAGATTATTTTTGATAAGCAACAAATTATGGTATAATGCTAGTGAGGTGATCGAAATGGAAGTAAAAGCCATAGTTCCTAGAGGTTATTGTAAAGGTGTTGTTAGAGCAATTGATATTGCTAAAAAAGCAAGTTGTCAAGATGATGATGTTTATATTTTAGGAATGATTGTGCATAATCAATATATTGTGAATGCTTTAGAAGAATTGGGAATTTATACCATTGATCAAAAAGGAAAAACAAGATTAGAGTTATTAGATGAAATTGATTATGGAACAGTTATTATTACAGCTCATGGAGCGAGTGAGCAGGTGTTTAAAAAGGCTCAGGAAAAAGGGTTAAAGGTTATTGATGCTTCGTGTTTAGATGTCATTAAGACTCATGATTTAATTAAAGATAAATTAAAAGATGGCTATGAAATATTATATATTGGTAAAGCTGGTCATCCTGAAGCGGAAGGTGCTATTTCTATCAATGAACAAAAGATCCATTTAATTACAAAAAAAGAAGATCTTGATAACCTAGATCCAACAATTCATTATGTCATAACCAACCAAACAACAATGTCTTTATATGATGTCTATGATTTATGTGAATATGCTAAAGAAAAACTTCCTCATGTTGAAATAGCTAAAGAAACATGTACTGCAACCAAAATCAGACAAGAAGCTATTCAAAATATGGATGAAGATATTGATATTGTTTTTATTGTTGGTGATCCTCATTCTAATAATACCCAAAAGCTTGCATCGATTGCAAAAAAGAATAGAGAAGTTTATATGATTGAAAGCATTGATGATTTAGATGTGAAAACCTTGAAAGGAAAAAAGAAGGCAGCTGTTTCTTCAGGTGCTTCAACCCCAACATATTTAACGAATCAAGTTATTGATTTTTTAAAGCAATTTGATGAAAATAATCCAAATACCTATCAAAAACCAGTTATTGATAAATCAAAAATATTAAGTTAAAATGCAATTTCTTTGCATTTTTGCTTTTGCAACCAATAGTTTACACTTTCAAAGTAGAGTTGGTAGTCGCAACCTAAGTCTTTTTCATATAATGAGAGTGTCTTAGGGAGGTATGACAATGAAAAAATATAAAGATTTATGGTTAGAAAAAAATTATATAAAAGTCATGTTGGCTAATATCATTACACGTTTAGGTGATGGCATTGATACAATTGCTTTTTCTTGGTTAGTTTATGAAGTAACAGGTTCAACGGTTTTAACCGCAAGTATTTTTGGTGTCAATGTGATTCCTAATTTAACTATCGGTTTAGTTTCAGGTGTGATTTGTCAGTATGTGAGTGAAAAACTGATGATGTTTGTTTGTGATTTAGGTCGTGCTCTTTGTGTCTTTTTGATTGCTTTTTTATATATGAGTGGTCATTTAGCTGTTTGGCATTTGTTTGTGATTACTTTTTTAAACAGTAGTTTTGAAGCTTTTAGAACACCTGTTGAAGCGAGTATTTATCCTAAAATTCTTTCAAAAGATCATTTAGATTTAGGAATTGCTTTAAAAGAAAGTTTTGTGAATGGGGCGAATTTTTTAGGCATTATTATTGCTCCTATATGTATTACGCTTTGGGGATTACATGGAGCTTTAATCATTGATGCTTTGAGTTTTGCATTATGTGGATTGATTATTTTAACAATGCAGAATATTCATGTGACTACAGAGGATAAAATGACTTTATCAAAATGTTTCCAAGATTTAAAAGATGGTTTTGCTTATGTTAAAAAAGATAGATTTTTAGTTAAGTTATTAATTATTTTCTGTTTGACTAATGCTTTATTTACCCCAATTAATTCCTTTGAAGCAGCTTTTGTAAAAGATGTCTTACACATGGGAAGTATTGGTATATCCTTATTTTCAATGGGATTTTTACTAGGTAATGTCCTCTTTTCACCTATGTTACCTTTCTTAAAGGAAAAATTCTTAGGTCGAAAGTTAATTGTATATGGTACGATGGTTGTTGGTATAACAATGATTGGATATTCCTTATTGCCCAATGTTCCTAGTGAATTCCGATATATAGCTCTTACTTTAGTAGCCTTTTTTATGGGTGGAGCGATTGGAACCCTCAACTATCCTGTTCATTTAGCTTTATATAAACGCATTGAACCAACTTATCTTTCCCGTGTTCAATCAATTTGTGGAACTTGTGCAATGGCAATTGTCCCAATCAGTTCTTTTTTAGCCGGTGGTATTTCTGCCTTTGTTCCCCTTCAAATGATTTATTTAAGTTGTGCAATTCTCTTATTTATTTGTAGTATTTATATTTTCTTTCAAAAATTATTTTATGTTTTTAATCAATACTAAAAAATACTAGAATGATATCTAGTATTTTTTTAAATCTGTTAAATTTTCTCCATTGCTGTTAATCACTTGTTGATACCAATCAAAAGATTTCTTTTTCTTTCTTTGTAATGTTCCATGACCTTCATTATCCTTATCAACATAGATAAAACCATAACGTTTTTTCATTTCTCCAGTTCCTGCACTGACAATATCAATACATCCCCAAGGTGTATATCCCATTAAATCAACACCATCAATATCAACTGCTGCCTTCATGGCTTCTATATGAGCTCTTAAATAATCAATACGATATTGATCATTAATGCTACCATCTTCTTCTAATTGATCAATTGCCCCAAATCCATTTTCAACAATAAACATAGGTAATTGATAATGATCATAAAACCAATTAAGTGAATAACGTAAACCAATAGGATCAATTTGCCAACCCCAATCACTTGCTTCAACATATTGATTCTTAATTAAATCCTTCTTATAATCAAATTCAAATTCTGGATTTGTTCCACTATAATGTGTTGCAAAAGACATATAATAAGAAAAACCAATATAATCCACAGTTCCTTGTTTTAATTCTTGCAAATCCTCATCAGTCATATCAAGATGATAACCTTTTCTTTCAAAGAATTTCATCATATATGAAGGATAATATCCTCTTACATGAACATCAGTAAACCAAAAATATTTATGCATAGCATCAACAGACATCATCATATCTTTAGGATCACAGCTATAAGGATAAACTGGTGTCATTGCGATCATACAACCAATTTGAAATTGTGGATTGATACGATGCCCTAGTTGAACAGCCTTGGCACTCGCTACCAATTCATAATGAGCAGCTTGATACATAAGAGCTTCTCTATCTTCACCTTCTTGATAAATTAATCCTGAATTAGTAAATGGTTCAAAGTCATCTTGGCACTTGGCTTGATTATTAATCTCATTAAAAGTCATCCAATATTTAACTTTATCTTTATATCTTCTAAAGCAAACTTCAGCAAATCTCACAAAGAAATCAATGCATTGACGATTTCTAAAACCACCATAGTTTTTCACTAAAGCATAAGGCATTTCAAAATGTGATAAAGTAACCACTGGTTCAATTCCATATTTTAAACATTCATCAAATAAATCATCATAAAATTTTAGTCCTTCTTCATTTGGTTTGTTCTCATCACCATTAGGAAAAATACGTGTCCATGCGATAGATGTTCTAAAACATTTAAATCCCATTTTGGCAAATAGTGCAATATCTTCTTTATAGTGTCCATAAAAATCAATAGCTTCATGATTAGGATAATTTTCTCCAGGTAAAACACCATCAGTGATACGACGCGCTACACCATTTGCTCCAGCAGTCATCACATCTGCAATACTTACACCCTTTCCACCTTTATTCCATCCACCTTCAGCTTGATGTGCAGCAATTGCTCCACCCCATAAAAAATCTTTTCTAAAACCCATAATCTCATCCTCCTTGACATTATCATAATGAATATTTTTATTCAGACAATAAAAAAAACTTTGATAGAATGAACTAATCAAAGTCTTTTTCATTTTATAATGATTTTTAAATAATCTAGTCTCTTGATATTAAAATACCATAGATTAAATCAACAATATATCCTGCAGCAATCGTTGAACACATCACATCAACATCATCATAAATATGTGTATCAAACAATAAACAATCCTGACAATATTCATTTAGTTTTTCATCTTTTCTTCCCATAATACCAACAGTATAAGCATTTTTATCTTTTAATTTTTGAGCAATATTTAAAATTGTTTCATTACTTCCTGTAAGTGAAATTAAGATAGAAACATTTCTTTTGATATCTTTCATATTTTCTAAATAATAATGATTGGTTCCATTATGATCACTGGCATGCATTCCTAATGCCTGTAATTTAAATGCCATACTTTTAGCAATTGTATAAGAAATTCCAACCCCATAAATATCAATGGATGTAGCATTCATTAATCGATTACAAACTCTTAATACAACATTTTGATTCATTAAAAGATTGGTATTTGTTAATGTTTTTTCATATAACTTCATAATAGTATTCATTGTCGAATCATATGATGAGAAATATTGACTAGGATTATCATCAACAAGATTTTCAGCTTTTAAAGCTTCTCTTTTTTCAATGACTAATTTAGAAATAAATTCTCGATAAGTTGAAATCCCTAATTTTTTATATAAACGTACAACTGCTGATTGAGAAGCATAACTTCTTTTTCCTACCTCTATGCTTGTTAAATTCTCTATTTGATTATTTTCATCTAACAAGAAATGAGCAATTAATCTTTCTGATTCAGTTAATTGACTTTCATCTTTTAATTTCTCTATAATCATATCATTTCCTCCTTAAGCATTATATAATAATTTATCCAAAAAACAAAGATGAAAAATATGTAGAAAAAAGATATCATAAAATATGATACCTTCACTATAACATTGCACTTTCTGATTGTTTATTTTGATATTTTTCATAGGCAATGACAAATGGAATATAAATAAGTGTTGAAGCTACAATGACAATTAATTGTGAAACTGCTCCCATAATACTTCCACCTGTTGCTAAGAATCCTAACAATAAAGGTGGCATTGTCCATGGAACTTCTAAAACAACACGTGGACAGAATCCAATTGTTGTTAAAAACCAACCAATTGTTAATCCAACAGCTGGAACAATCAAGAATGGAATCCCTAAAATTGGATTTAATACCATTGGTAAACCAAAAGTAATTGTTTCATTGATATTAAATAATCCAGGAACAAGTGATAATGAAGCAATTGCTTTATTATCTTCACGTTTAGCAAACATCCCCATGGCAATTAAAAGACCTAAAGTCACTCCAGAACCACCAATTTCACCAAACATTTGTAACATTGTTGTATTGAAAATATGTGGTATTTTCCCACTATGTGTTGCATATGCAGTTGTATTAGCATAAAGCATTGGTCTAAAGATTGATTCTTTAACCGCTGAAATCATATTTTGACCATGGATTCCAACTAACCAAAACATTTGAGCTAATGTATACATTAAACATACAGCTAAAATATTGTCGCCAATAATTTTAGTTAATGGTTCTTGCACAGCTGTTTTAATAATATCATTAATATATTGACCAGTTATTAATTGTACAAGCCATCCAATCATTCCAACAACTAATAATGTTAAAAATGTTGGAATCAAGACTTCAAAAGCACGTGTAACTCCTGGTGGAACTTGTTCAGGCATCTTGATTTTTAAAGCATCCATTTTACGAAAAGCATGATAAATCTCTAATGCTAAAATTCCAATAATTAAAGCTGTAAATAAACCAGTTGCGCCTAAATAATCAGCATTAAAACCAGTAAAAGTCCCTACTTGAGATAAATCAGTCACACCATTTTTAGTTAAAACATCACCAATCGAAATAGCTTTATCTGCTTTATCAGTTAACCCACTAGCTAGTGATGTGATGGTATGTGCAGTTGGTGTCACAACCGCCCATGACATAAATCCAACAACTGCTGGAAATGCTCCTGTTTCCCCATTTGCTTCTCCTATTTCTTGAGCAACTAACATAACAATTCCAACTGAAATACATGAGATTGTACAAAATTGAATGGCAGAAAAAACCGCATTAACAGGTTCTAATACCATAATTGGACTAAAGATTCCCCCTAATCCTTGAGCATTCCCTTCTACCAATGTATCATTAACCAATACATTTGTCCAAAGTACACTCATCGCTCCAGCAATTGTAGCTGGCATAAAGTTTTGAAACGCATTTTTAATAGCACCTAAGTATTTATTCTGTCCAGCCCAAGCGCCAATACGTCCAAGCTTATCAGCAAAAACATCCATTTTCTTTTCCTCCTTATCTAGACACTATTATAAAGTGTGTAGAAAAAGAAACAATAAATCTAAAAGCTGTTGGTTTGTTTATTTAAAATATATAAAAATGTGATTTTAAAAATAAATTTTTTATTTAAGAAAAGAGTGAATCTCTCTTTTAAGACTCACTCTCTGTCTCATATTCAGGTAACCAATTGACTTTATGATAATAAACAATAAACATAATTGCACATGTCACCCAAGTCACTGGCCATCCCATAAAGACAAAATAAATACTAGACGTCAACTTTGTCACAATTGCCAAATAAATTTGTCTTAAAATAACAAAGTTAAAAACCATAATATACATTGGAACAGATGATTTACCAGCTCCTCTTAAAACCCCATTGTAAATTTGGACAACTGGTAAAACAATATAGAATGGTACAAAGGCCATTTGCATTGTTCGTCCAGCATTAACAACATCAATTTCACTATTAAAAATAGCAATAAACTCTTTACCAAAGAAGAATAAAGAAATAGCCATTGTACCTATAACTGCCATTGTCATCCATAATGCAATTTTTGATCCACGTTTCACACGATCATATTGCTTAGCTCCAATATTTTGACCAACAAAGGTTGTAATTGCCATATTGAAACTTTGTAATGGTAAATTGACAAAACCATCAATTCTAATAGAAGCAGAGTATCCTGCAACGACACTTGAACCAAACGCATTAACATATGATTGCACAATAACATTAGATAAAGAAACAATACTTTGTTGAAGTCCCGTTGGCAAACCAATCATAACAATCTTTTTTAAAATTGGTATATCAAAACGGATATTCTTTAAATTCAAACGATGAGCTCCATCACTTTTCATTAATACGAGCACAACCATTAAACTGCTTATTGCCTGGGCAATGAGAGTTGCATATCCCGCTCCAGCAACACCTAAATGTAGATATTTGACAAATAAAAAATCTAAAATAATATTAATGATACATGCTATGATTAAAAAATACAAAGGCCGCTTGGAATCTCCAATAGCACGTAAAATTCCTGAACCCATATTATAAATTAAGTTAAAGGATATACCAGCAAAATAAATTGCTAAATATGTTGAAGATTCTTGAAAAACATCAGCAGGTATTCCTACTGCATGTAACATTGGATTTGTTCCTAATATTCCAACAATTGTTAAAACAATTGACATGACAATCGTCAAAGCAGCTGAACTATGAACAGCTTTCTTTAATCGTTTATCATCACCTGCACCAAAATATTGAGCAATAATAACCCCAGCACCAGTTGCTAATCCCATAAAAAAGCCAATCAGCATATTAATAATTGGTGAAGAAGCTCCTACTGCAGCTAAAGCTTGTTTACTTACATAGTTTCCAACAACATAGGCATCCACTGTGTTATAAAGTTGTTGAAACAAATTTCCCACTAAAAGAGGTATTGAAAACCAAAAGATTGATTTTGCGATACTTCCATGTATTAAATCAGTAGATTGATTCTTATCCATACAAAATCCCCCTTTATGTTTCTTTATTTTACAATATTTTTACATAAAAGAAAGGATAATTTCATGGTGTGAAAATAATTTTATTTTTTCTTATTTTTCTATATAATAAAGACGTGGAGGATGAGTATGAGTAAGAAAATTATATTTTTTGATGTTGATGGAACATTGGTTGATGTGAGACCAGCTAGAGAGTATATTCCTGAATCAACAGTAAAAGCAGTTCAAGAAACGAGAAAACAAGGAAATTTGTGTTTTTTATGTACAGGGAGAAGTAAAGCAGAAATTTATTCACATATTTTAGAAGTTGGTTTTGATGGTATTATTGGAGCTGGTGGTGGATTTGTTGAAATAGGTGATGAGATGTTATATCATAAGATGGTTTCTCAATCTGCTATTAATCATGTTGTTGATTTTTTTGAAGAACATGGTTTTGATTATTACATTGAAAGTAATGGTGGTCTATATGCGAGTCAAAATTTAGTTCCTCGCCTAGAAAGAATTATGTATGGTGATTTAGAAAATGATCCCCTTGCTAGAAAAAAGAAAGAAGAAGAACCAAGTCACTTTATTCCTTCTTTAAAAGTTGGATATGATTTACATCGTGGTGATGTTAATAAGATTTGTTTCTTAGAAAAAGAAGGATTTGCATTTGAAACAATCAGAAATGAATTTGAAAAAGAGTTTAATGTGATTCATTGTACGGTTCCTATTTTTGGTGACAACAGTGGTGAACTTTCTGTTCCTGGTGTTAATAAAGCCTCAGCGATTGAAGCTCTCATTACACATTTAGGCATCCCAAAAGAAAATACATATGCTTTTGGTGATGGTTTAAATGATATTGATATGTTAGAATATTGCCAACATGGTATTGCTGTTGGAAATGCAGCCAAGGGACTTAAAGATATTGCTGATGAAATAACAGATGATATTGCTGAAGATGGTATTTATCATTCTATGAAGAAACATGGTTTAATATAAATAGACAAGATAGAGATTTCTATCTTGTCTATTTTTGTAATTCTGATAATTTGATATCATCAATATAAATATATTGAATATTATCCTTTTTTATCATTTTTAAGAGGTCATTTTTATTGACAATTATTCTTAAACCAGAAACCTGAAAACCATTTTTAGCACATTTATATGTTTCTTTTAATGAAGAATAATCCATAGAATTACTTGCCTTTGAAATCATATTATATTCTTTTTCATGATCTAATAACATTTTTAAATTAGATAAATAATATTGTTGTAATATATCTGGTGTTATAGAATTATTGTTTTCTATATAGAAATGGGGATATTTTCTTTTAGCATCTTCGGTTAAATCATACATACTTAATTTATATAAACTTATTCCTCTTGCAAGTGTTGGATCATCTTGACTCCATAAATCAGTTGCCATCCAAAGAAATTTAACTTGATTATATCGTTTCATAAAATCAATTGTTTTTTCTAATGAATAAGGTTTATCAAAACTAATTGAAACATTTAATAATGATGATTCTGGCAGCTTTTCTATTTCATTTAAAGTTTTATCATTAATTTTAAATAAATCTTTGCCATACCCATTATTTTCAGATAAAGATAAGTTCAAAAACTCATAGGACATTCTAGAAAAATAGTGTTCACCATTAAAATCTTCTATAGACATTTTTGATTGGTTGATATTTATTATTGCATTATAAGAATCATCTACATACAATTTATCAAATAAATTATGAAATTTTACTTTTAATTCATAGTTTCCTAACCCCAAAGATTGTATATCATGGTTTGGATAATATCCATAATTTGGACAATAAATTTCACACCAAGTTTGTAAAACAATTTTAAAAGTTTTTCCAGAGAATGTTTCACTTTGCTCATCTACAATAAGATTTTCTTCATGAAAAGGATTGTAATATATATAATCTGATATATATTGATATCCTTTAGCTATAGTAACAATTACAAGTGTGATAATAATTGTAAAGATGATAATTCTTGAATAAATTTTTTTGTGAATTATCTTTTTTATTTTTTTATTTGTTCCTTCATCATCTAATTTTAATAATTCATCTAATTGATCTTTTTTCATAAATAATCCTCCTCTATACTTAGTTTTCTTAATTTTTCTTTAACACGATAACGAATCACTCGCATATAATTCACACTAATATTTAATATTTGTGAAATCTCAACATCACTTAAATCATCTTGAACAGATAATAAAATGACTTCTCTTTCTATTTTAGGTAATTGATAGATATTTTTATATAACCATCTTTTATGTTCCTCATGAATGCACTCTTTTAAAACATCATCAGAACTTTGAAAACAATCAAAATGAATTTCAGTTTGAGTATATACATATTTCTTTTTCTTTGTCATATTATAGAATTCATTTTTTAAAACAGTATATAACCAAGCTTTTAGATTTCCATCTTCAAAGCTCAATAATGCTTTAACAAAAGTATTCATCACTAAATCTTCTGCATCTGCTTTTTGATGAGTAAGAGAAAAGGCAAAAAGGAACAGAGAATAGTAATATTTTTGATAAAGCAAATCAATTTCATCTTTTTTCACGTTTCTCCCCTCCCTCATCTATATAACAATCATATCACATAATAATTACATAATATTTTAAAAATAAAAATGAGATAGCTATTTTTAACTATCTCATTTCAATATGACTTACGATAAAACATTCATCAGTTCTTCTTCACTTTTCGCATCAATAATCTTGATTGTTAAAGCATCTATCTTATCATCTGAACTTTCTTCTATCTTCATAATCAGTTCCTTTGATACAAATCCAAATTTGCTTTTTAGTTGATTTACAATGGTTTGGATTTTCCCTTGTTTAAGTCCTCTCATTTCACTTTCTAATTTAAATTCCTCTAGTACCTGACACATGTCTACTTCCTCCCTTTCTTCTTTCTCTATCCTTATGACTAGTTCTTCACTGTTTGTCATGACTGCTACAACTATCGCAACCTCTTTGCTTAACACCAGTTCCCTGATTGTGCTCGTATGTTAATGGTAAAATAAAGATAACCAAAAAGGTTGGTTTAACAATTACCACTTAT
>OFML01000338.1_pt1 | contig 42427 bp, 39 predicted proteins | sample 1541831 | NCBI WGS metagenome assembly OFML01 (sample SAMN04209237, study PRJEB22552) | human gut metagenome | biome: gut; material: feces | host: Homo sapiens | place: USA: Oklahoma | reverse complement strand
TGGATATCATGGAGAAGAAGGCAGATGATTTTAATGAAGATATGATTCTACAGGATATGGCATTCAACCGTGATTTAAACAAGCGAGCAAGACAAGCAAGAATGAAAAGAGAACGTGACGAAGGGAAAGAAGAAGGATTGGCTGAAGGTACAAAGTTTGGTAAAAGAGATTTCGTATTAAAATTGTTTACCAAGACATATCCACAAGCTGAAACAGGATTTCTGGAAAATCTATCCGTAGAGCAGTACGAAAAGATATTTGACTTACTTATTGAAAAAGCAAGTCTAGAAAAGATATATGAAGCTGCGGATTGTATAAAAGGGTAAACTTGGAATAAAAAGGAAGTTTTTAGTAAAAGAGACTTCCTTTTTTATATCTCTATTTATAAAAATTCATTATGAATGCCTTGAATAAATTGATTGACAGTACTTTGATAAACACTTTTATTTAAAAAAATATGATTTTAAAATTCGGAAAATTTAAACAATTATGATATAATCTTTGATGTTTAAGGAGGAAAAGATATGAAAATAATTAAGGGCCTCAATCATTACCAAAAATGGGAAATTATGATAAAAGAATGCTGTGAAAATGCAAAATTACATCCTTTTGAAAAATATATAATTATCTGTGATAATCCAAGAGTTGTTGAACAACGCTTTTTTCAATACACACATTATCTTGTTAATATTGAAGTTATAACTTGGAATCAATTTTTAAAACAACTACAAATTAATTTACATCTTACTAAACATCATATTGCTAGTACTGTAGAATTAACTTATCATTTAAGAAATATTTTAAAAAATGAATCTTTTCATTGTTTTGAAAGTGCTACACCTTACCCCTTAATTCAAGAATTTATTCCTTTAATCAAAGATTTTGATATCAATCAAACATTTTATCAAGAAGATGAATTTGAAAGTATAAAATTAAAAGATTTTGCCCATCTTTATCATTCGCTTTTATCATGTCTTAATCAATATACCCATATAACATTAGAAAGTTTCTTTGACTGTATTGATTTTTCACCATTAGAAAAAATGCATATTTATATTGATGGAGATCATCTTTATGAAAACAAAAGACAAAATATTATCAAGCGTCTAGCTCAAAATCATGAGATAATAATGAGTTACACTTATCATAATGATCAAAGAATTTTCAATATGCCTTATCATCTTTTCTGTAAAGATGCAATGGAAATTGATCAACCTACTTATTTAACACAATCCTTATTTTTACAATCTACAACACCTTGCCAAGAGGACCACCCTTACTATACATTGACTGCTTCAACACCTAAACAAGAAATCAAACGTGTTGTTTATAGTCTTTATCAAAAAGTTGTTGATGAAGGATTACGTTTTCAAGATTTTGTGATTATTTATCCAGATAGTAGTTATGTGAACGATTTAATTGATGCTCTAGAACAATTACATATTCCTCATTCTTTACCCCAAACACATTTAACACAATATGATTATAGTTACCAAAAGATTCTTAAAGCTTTACAAGCATCAACTCAGACAACTTTTCATGAGATTGCAAAAAATCTTTTATTAGAAGAACTTGATGCAACATATCAAGATTATCTTAAGCAAATATTAGATTATCACGAAACAATAACACCTCATGAATTTATCGATTTCTTTAAATCAACATATCCAAAGCAAACTCAAGAACTCAATCTTTATAAAGATCATGTTGAAGTTTGTACAATTGATAAACTTTCACTTAGTCAACCAAAACATATCTTCTTTTTAGGAATGAATGAAACAATTTTTCCACATTTAATAAAAGATACATCTTTGCTTTTAGATGAAGATATTGAGTTGTTGAGAAAGCACCAAATTCCTACCCCACTTTCTACAACAGAACAATTAGGGGTTCATCATAATGACATTCTTAAAGCGTTCTTACAACCATCTTATAGCATGACTTTTTCATATGCCCTTCAAACCTTATCAGGAGAAGCACGTTTACCTTCTTCGCTCTATAAACAATTAAATGACATGTTTCATCTCAAGCCATTTATGACAAATCAATTTTTATCATTAGATGATTATTATTTAATGGGTGGTTTAGATCAAAACAAGACAATTTTAAATCATCATATTCATGATTATAAATCTTCAAAAAATCAACCTGTTACCTTATCTCAAAATATTGTTGCGAATCTTTATAGTCCAACATTATCAGTGAGTCAAATTGAAACTTACAACAAATGTCCTTTTCTTTACTTTATTCAATATGGTTTAGGCATTTATCCTTTAAAAGAACAACAATTGATGCCTAATGAGTTAGGAAGTCTTGTCCACTATGTCTTATCAATCAATATTAACGATCAGCAAGATATCTCACAACTGGTTGATCAATATATAGCTGAAAATGAAGTCCTATCTCAAAAGATTGCGACATCAAAAGTCAATCAATACTTCATTGAACAATTAAAAAAAGACTTAAAAATCACTTTAACAGTTCTAAAAAGACAATTAAACATTTCATCTTTTGCTGTTCATGACAAAGAAAAGAAAGTTCAAAGTGATATACAAGGAATGCATTTTAAAGGATTTGTTGATCGTATTGATCAATATGAAAATTATGTTTCGATTATTGATTATAAATCAAGCGCAAAAGATATTGATTTAAATCTTGCTATGCAAGGTTTTAACATTCAGATGTTATTGTATTTAAAGATGGTCACAGAATTATATCAAAAAGATCCAGGGGCAGTTCTTTATTTCAATACTAAAAAACGTATTCTATCAATCAATCAACCAATGAGTGAGCCGATTGATGAATCAGAATTCTATAAACAATATCGTTATGGTGGATATGTGATTGATGATGAAAGTCATAGTGTTATTCAGGCAATGGATCCAACTTTTGATAGACGTTCAGATATTATTAATGTTTCTTATGTAAAATCAAGAAATGAATATAAAGGACAAATATTGACTTCTTTACAACTTGAAAAATTACTAGAAGAAATAGAAAAACATATTTATGAATTATATCAAAATATGTTGAATGGAAATATTGCAATTGATCCTAAAGGCAGTGATCAAAATGCTACACATACTTTAGTCAATCCTTGTCATTATTGTCCATATCATAGTGTTTGTAGTTTTGATGTTTTCTATAATGACTATCACTTGGTTGAATTTTTAGATGTTAAAAAGATATTAGGAGGTGAAGAAGATGCCGTTTAATGAAGGACAATTAAAAGCGATTCAACAAAGACATTCCTCAATTCTTGTTAGTGCTCCGGCGGGTAGCGGAAAAACAAAGATTCTTGTTAGTCGTATTGTTGAACTACTCAAAGAAGGCTATGAAATCTTTGATTTTCTTGTTTTAACTTTTACTCAAGCTGCAGGAAATGAAATGAAACAAAGATTAAGTGAAGAATTGAATGAGATTGTCTCATCAGATATTGATGAAGAATTAAAAGCTCATCTTCAAAATCAAATTCTCCATCTTCCTCACGCCTATATAACGAACTTCCATGGTTTCTGTAACTTATTGCTAATGAAATATGGATATCTTGTTAATGTTATGCCTGGTTTTGAAATTAATAGTGATCCAACTGCTATTAAAAGAGAAGTCTTAAAAGAATGTGAAGAAAAATGGATTGAGAATGATGAAATTAAACAATTCTTAGAATTATATTTTCCGGGTTATTCTTTAAGTGGATTTGAAAGTTTACTTTTATCAGTTGATGAGATGTCACACTCCATTGATAATTTTTATAGTTTTATTGATACAATCAAAACTCAAAATTACGATACCCTCTCATCATCATTAGAAGATTGGCCACTCTTTTCCTATCTTCAACAGATTTTTTATAACGAAACTGTGCTAGCAATGAATAAACTTATAGAATTAAAGTATTATTGTGAAACACATGACTTAATTGACTTCTATGAAAGACCTGATGAACAAACTGAAAAGAATCAAGTCTTACCCGTGCCTTTTGAAGCTTATTATGATTATTTAGATGAGCGAATCAAAATTTTTAAACAACAATTAACATATGATACGCTTGTTTCAATGGTAAAAGCACCATTACCTAAATCATATAATATGTCTTGGAAGGATATTGAACCTGAATACAAAAAAACTTTTACAAAGATGAAAGGTGATATTTTCTCATCTTATAATAAAGCTGCTCAATCTTATTTAGAAGATAATCCAGAGGATTTCGTAAAGAAACTAAAGGTAAGCTATGAAGCCATTGATATGTTATTGTCTAAAGGGAAACTGCTTTATCAGTTTCAAATGGCTTATCAGGCAAAAAAGAAAGAACTCAATCAATTAGATTTCTCTGATCTTGAAAGATATGCTCATGAGCTTTTAGAACCAGAACATGGGATTATTAATATCTTATATCATCGTTTAAAAGAAATTATGGTTGATGAATATCAAGATACGAATCAAATACAGGAATCTTTATTACTTAAAATCGCCAATTATCAAGACCCACATATCCCTTTATTTATGGTAGGAGATATGAAACAATCTATTTATCGTTTTAGACAAGCAGATCCACAAATCTTTTCTGATAAATATGATACCTTTTCTTTAACTGATGAAGATTGCCAAAAGAGTCAAACAAGAAGAATTGATTTGGTTTTTAATTATCGTTCTTCTAAGGTTGTTTTAGATTCTATTAACTATATTTTCAATCAAATTATGGATAAAGAGATTGGTGGTTTAGAATACTATTTGGATGATAGCGCACGTTTAAACTATGACTATATGGGGAAAGAAAATGGTCGTAAAGAAGAAGCAAGAGCACGTTTCTTTCAAGATGAAAATCTTACAACTGAAATTTTAATTGATATTTATAATCCTGCTTCTTCTTTAGATAAAGAACAGTATGAAGCTCATATGGTAGCGCAAAAGATATTGAAGTTAAAAAATGAAATGAAAATTAATCAAAAACCTGTTGATTATAAAGATATGGTTGTTTTAATGCGTTCAACTGTTTCTTTCTTAACTTTCAAAAAAGTCTTTGACTTGTATCAAATTCCTAACCATATTGTTTTATCACAAGGGTTTATGAATTCTAATGAAATAGAAAATATGATGACTTTTCTAAAAGCCATCAATAATCCTTATGATGATGTTGCTTTACTGAGTATTCTTAGACAACCTTATAGTATCTCTTGTATTCCTTTAGATATAATTGCTAGGCTTCGTCAGGATGATAAAGAATCGCCACTTTATGAATGTTTAAAAGTTTCCAGTGAGCCTTCTATTCTTCAATTTTTAGAAGTCTATGAAGAACTAAGAAACTATAGTTATTCACATTCTCCTTATGAATTGATGAAAAAAATTTATGAAGTGACAGACTACCCATTGTTTGTTGCTCAAATGATTAATGGTGCTCAAAGAAAAGCAAATCTAGAATTATTCTTAGATATTATTTTACAAACCCAAGAACAAGCACCTTATCTTGATGAATTGATAGAGGCTTTGAGCAACTCATCTGATTATGCTCCTGCCAATTCATCTTCAGGAAGTGATAATTACGTCGAGTTTATGACAATTCATAAATCCAAAGGTCTAGAATTTCCTATTGTTTTTGTTTGTAACATGCATAAGCAATTTAATACCCAAGATAGCAAAGAACGTCTTATGATTGATAAACGTCTTGGAATTGCAATGAAACCAAGAGTGAAAGTCTCAACTAATGAAATAGAAGATATAACGGTTGAATATGAAAACTGTTATCGTAATATGATAGCAAGACGTCAACTTGATGAATCAGTGAATGAAGAAATGCGTATTTTGTACGTTGCATTAACACGTGCTTCACAAAAACTCATTTTAACTGGTGTTATAAAGAATATTGATGAAATCACTGCAATCCAAGAGAAACTTTTAGTCAACGAAGATCCTGATATATATCATCGTGAAAATGCTCAACATATTTTATTATATGATCGCCTAAGAAAAACAAACAACTATTTAACTTGGGTATTATCAGCTGTGTTACGTCATCCAATGATTATACAACAGTGTCAAAACATTGAAGCCTTAAAACCAAAAGCGCAACAATTAGAAAAATATCATTTTGAAAAACATATGACATTTGATTCAACCGAACATGCTATGTTTTCATTAACTCTTACAACAGATCATGAAATTGAACAAGCCATTCCACAAGTTACTTATGAAAACAAAGTCATTGATGGCACTATCCAATCTCATTATCGTGATTATGTTTATCCTTATGACATACAAGAGCCCCTTACAATGGCTGTAACACAATTACAAAAAATAGAAGATGATCACTATCTATCATTAACATCACCTGATGAAGCAACACAAATAGCAGCAAGTGATAAAGGAACATTAGTCCATCTCCTATTAAGTTATTTATCATTTCAAAATGATGATATACCTTCACTGATTCAACAATTATACGATGAAGAAGTGATTGATGAACAAGGGAAAACAATTCTTGAAGAATATCAAGATAAAATACAGGGTTTTATTGATAGTCCTTATTATCACATGATTCAAAATGCTCAACATGTCTACAAAGAAAAAGCTTTCTCATATAATGACCAAGAAAGAAAGCAAATTATTCATGGTATATTCGACTTAGTCTTTGTCTACCAAAACGAAATTTATGTTTTAGATTATAAAACAGATCGTGTCTCTATAAAAAATAGTGATGAATCGTTAATTCAAAAACATCAAGTTCAATTAAATTATTATCAAAAAGTTTTAAAAGATATGTATCAGCAAGATATTCATGCGATTGTTTATTATTTAAATATTGCAAAAGGAGTAGAATTTTAAAATCTACTCCTTTTCATTTCTTATATTAAAAATATCTTCTTCTTTTATTTCTATATGAATATTTATAAGTCATATTTAATCTTGGTTTATTTTTTGAAACAATATATAACCCCATACACTCCATACCAATTAACATAGCAAACATTGATGACAATTGTGATAACATTTCTAAATGTAAATTCAACATTCCTAAAACAAGTGCAACAACAAAAATGATAAGACTAAAAATAATTCCTAATTTCATCATTACCGTTCCTTCACTCTTATGTAAACAATAAAACCAAATTCCAATTAGAAAGCCTAAAATAAGTGCAGCCACAATAACTTTATATTCAAACTCAATAGTATTTATAATTCCAACAAAAGCAAGCATAATATAGGGTAAAATTATTCCAAAAATTTTATTCATATCAAATGACCTCCATGATATTTAATTATAATCGACAAAACCTGCTCTTTCAAGATAAATAAAAAGAAATAGCACTTTTGCTATTTCAATAACAAATATACTGTTTATAGGATTGTTTATATATAATACTTATCACTAAAATTGTTATAAATCCCCATAATCCAATAACAATCCATCTCATAGGTATAACAAATGCTTCACTAATGATATAAGGTGAACCAATTCCTAAGATGTTATTTTCTAAAAAATAATTATAGAATTGTATCATATTTATAGGTAGACAAAATTCAAAGAATGTTTTCATAAAACTTGGAATGTAAATCATTTGAAAAAACATTCCTACAATAACAAGAATAAATAAAGGAATAATAACTATAAATTTCTTTTTTAATACATAGGATAATCCCATAGAAAGAGTTGCCATTGCAATTGCCCCAAATAGAGGTAATACAATTGCATAGATGAGAAGTGTTAAATAAGTGGTTGGAATAATTGGGATTACACTAAAGAAATCTATACTTGTAACGAGAAAATTCCAACCGTGGATAGGAAAAGCAAGACTTCCAAATAAATAAACAATAATCAATTGTAAGATGATTAATCCAATTGAGAAAAGATATCCTGTTATCAGTTTTGCTATTGTTATACGATGACGATTTGATTGAGTAGGATAAATAATCTGATCCATTTGGTATTCTCTTTCAATCGCAAAGATATTAGCTAATGCTATCATAATAACAAATATAGGTAAAATATAAACCATGGATAAAGCTTGAAGCATAAATTGATTAGGTAAACCACTTTCAAATTGATGAGGTAACGATTCTACTTCTGACATTAAGTACTTCTGAAAACTTGTTGTTTCTTCCTTTGTTAGTTTTTCATTTTGTGTAAGTGTACTTGCTAAATAATCAACTTCCCAAACATTTTTTAATTGAGGATTCAATAAATAAGTATTCCATTCTGATGAAATCAAATGACTGGTATCAATATTATTATCAATGCTTTGATGTATATGTTTATTATGAGTATATAATTCTGATAAATATTCTCTTTTTGAGTCATTTGTATAAATTGTTTCTAATTCAATTGTATCATCTTCTTGTGTCAAATATTCTGGACTTTGACCTATTTCATTAGTTATTTCTTGAATATCCTTTTGAGATAGTCCTGTCTTTTTTTGTTTTTCTAAATAATACTTCCAATTCTTCCCATAAGCTTTAGTCATTGCTTTTTCATCTATTTGATCTCTTGGATATTTTTTCAATTCATTTTTTAAATCTTGAATAATTTGTTTTTGTTTTGCTTGTGACCATTCTCCTGAATAACTATGCATAACAGCATCTTTCGCTTTACAAAACTCAAGATCACTTAACTGTTTTCCTTCAAGATTTGTTAAATTATAGCCTACATTTTTATAATTATCACTTCCATAATAAACTTTATAACAAATCCCTATACTTACCAATATACTTATCAATATAAATAGTCTTATAAATTTTCCCTTTAAAAGCTTTTGAAACTCACTTTTTATTAACCTAATCATAAGCAACTTCCTCAACAAAATAATATAAATATAAATCATCTAAATCAGGAATAACCGCAATTGCTTCATCATGTGGTTTTAAATCAGATACAATTCTCATATAAACTCCATTATTTTGATTATGATTTTTTACAACACGATATCTTTTCATAAGTGATGAAGCATCTTGCTTAGGAACCAATACTTCCCAAACCTTGCCTTTAATCACTTTTATCAAATCTTCATAAATTCCATGCATAATAATCTCTCCTTCTTTCATAATCAGAATATCATCGGCAATACTTTCAATATCACTTACAATATGTGTTGACAACAAAATAATTGTAGATTGGGATAAAGAAGCAATGAGATTTCTAAAAACAATACGCTCTTTTGGATCTAATCCAGCTGTAGGTTCATCAAGAATTAAAATCTCTGGTTCACTTAATAACGCTTGAATAATTCCTACTCTCCTCAACATCCCCCCAGATAAAGTTTTCATTTTCTTATTCAGTTGATTCTCTAAACCTAATTCTTTGACTAAACTTAAGATTCTTTTTTCACTATAATCTTTATTTAAGTTTTTTACAATTGCCATATAATCCAGAAATTCTTTAAGTGTATAATGTGGATAATAGCCAAAATTTTGTGGCATATAGCCAATATGTGAAGCAAAGTTTTCATATTCTAGTGAAGCATCTATATCGTCAAAATGAATTGACCCCTCCCCCTTTAAAAGCCCACAAATCAATCTCATCAAAGTTGTTTTACCACTTCCATTAGCACCTAACAATGCATGAACCCCTGGCTTTAAAGACACATTCACATCTTTAACAACATCATTTTCTTTATATTTTTTAGATACGTGTTCTAATGTTAATTCCATATCAAATTTCTTCCTTTCTTTTCTTTATATAGGAATGTGATATTTCCAATATAAATAAAAACCATAACTATTATAGCGATATAACATGTTGATACTGATATATACGAAACAATATTTAAATAATCAATCACAAAAATCAAACTTAAATAAATCATAAAATAACTCATTAACACACCAAAAATATTTGTTATGAACTTCATAAATTGTAATGATAACATTTGTGATATATAAACTGGTAATAAAGCATAAAAAATAGTTTTGATAAATGTGATTTGATTAAATGGTATCAATATGCATATAAAACCAAACATGCCTAGTTGCAAAATCGCTATACCTACACTTTTATATAAAAAACTTCTTCCTTCATTTATATAAGAAACAGATAAAAGTTCCTTAACCCTATAAATTTGATTTTTCATATATTCCAATATTGCCTGACTTCCTAGAACTAAAAAATAAAGCATAATACATACAGTTGTTGCATCATTCATAAAATAACTGACAAGTGTAATCAGTAACATTCCTATTACTGATATAATCATTTGATTTTTCATTTCTACTTTCATATATTGATAAATTGTTTGTAAATGATGAGTATTATATTTATTCACAATCATATCTAATTCTTCATGACAAGCTTCTTTTGTTTTTTGTAATGCTGTATAATCAATATTCATCTATATGCTCTCCTTCCATTTGTTTTTTGAGCTGAATTAAAGCTTGATAATGCCTTGTTTTTACTGTTGAAATAGGTATATGATAAATCTCTGAAATTTCTTTAAAAGTATATTGATGATAATATTTTAAAATAATAATATCTTGCATAGCTGGTTTTAATTCATATATCACTTCTTGTAATTGTGTACTTGTCATATTCTTTATAATCGTTTCATGTACATCTATTGTTTCATCAGCTATTAATTCATCTTCTAACATTAAATAATTTTTTTCTTTCTTATAATAGTCATAACAAACATGACTTGCAATCTTGTATAAATAATTTAATGCTTTGCCTTCACTATGATATGTTGGCAATGCTCGTATAAACCTAACAAACGTATCTTGAGTTATATCTTTTGCTATATTTTCATCCTTAATTTTATGGCAAATAAAACAATAAACTTGAGGATAGAGTAATTCTATAAAGTGATCAAGGGCCCTATGATCACCTTTTTGAATACGTCTTATATAATATTTCTCGTTCATTTTCTCCCTCCTCACCCTTATAACTGTTTAAAAACAAAAAAAGTTTGACTTTTTAATAAAAATTATAAAAGAAAATAAAAAAAAGACAAATATAATATTAATATCTGTCTTTAATGTTTTAAATTCACTTGGAACGAAACGCCTCTTTCTGTATTATGAACATCATATGAAAAACCATGCAAATCTAAAACTGTCTTACAAATTGCTAAACCTAATCCTGTTCCTTCTCTATCACTTGATACATAAGTATCCCATATTTTCTCTTTTTGTTTATCACTCAAATGTTCACCTTCATTTTCAATGAATAATGTTTGATTTTCATAACAAATATAAATATGACCATTTTGTGGTGTATGTTTAATTGCATTACTGATTAAATTCTTGATAACCAATTCCATTTCAAATAAATCTGCTTCAATCGTAGAATATTCACCAGTTATTACGACCTGTATTTGTTTCTTTTCTAAAAGTGAAGCAAAAGATTCAATGATTGTTGTTAATATATCTTCTAAATCTAATTCTTGAATATGAAGTTCTACTTGTCCAGACTCTAATCTTGATAAATCTAACATAGCTAAAATTAATTGGTTAATCTTATCTGTTTCTTGATTAATGGCTTCTAGATATATAGATTTCTTCTGATCATCTTTTGTTTCTTCTATCAACTCTATATATCCATTAATGATTGCTAGAGGGGTTTTTATTTCATGAGTAAAATTAGCTATAAATTCTTTTCTTACTGATTCTAATTGTTTGACATGTTCTATTTCATCATTAAGCTGTTGGATAGTTAGTTTTAAACGTTGACTCATATGATTAATATTATGTGATAATGTCCCTAATTCATCCCGTGGTTTTTCTGATAAAGAAAGATCAAAATGATTATCTGCAATCTGCCTTGTTATGTTATCTATTTTTTTAATACGTCTTGTTACCATATAAGATATACCTAAACTCATTAAGAAAGATAAAATGAGAGAAAAGATATAGACCTTTATATTATCATATATAGCTTGTGAAAAAGCATAAGTAAAGACATCAAAATAATAATCAACAAAAACAACACTTAGTGTCTTTTGATCATTTAAAGTTATATAGATTCTTTGTGTTAAGACAAGATTATTATCCATTTTTTCATAATCAATCTTAACCATTCCAACACCGCCCATATCATGATTTAATTTTAAGGCTGATTGATATAATATTTGACTAAACTCTTTATCATTCATAACATAAGCTTCTTCATTGGATGAACTATAGTAATCTCTATAAAAGAGATGAGGACTAGAATATATATGAACACAACTAGTCTGTCTATTTTGGGTTTTATCTTCTAAATAGATTTGACCATCCACTGATAAATAAGTTGGCTCTATCTCCTCTCCTCCATTTTCTACATTGATAGTTTTTCCAGCATATTCTACAACAATAGCTTGATCTTTATATTGATTTTGAATATTTTTTTCAATCGCATCTCTTTGTTCTTGAGAAAGTTTATCAAGGTTAATACGAACGGGAATATAGTCAATATATTCATCAGTTTTTGGCACAACAATCATATATGGTTTTTGGGAAAAGTTTTCATTTTTCATTGTTTCATAAATAACTTGATTTTGTTCATCTAATATTACACAATACCCATTTTGATCCTCAAACAATTTTTCTACACTTTCGACTATCTGAGAACTTGTTGCTTGATATGTTTTATCCTCATATTTTCGTGCTAATAAATCAAGTTTGTCAACGATATCATTATTCACCATATTGTTTGCTATGCTTGCACAATTATTTTGATAATCCATATAAACATTAATTGTTTCAACAAGAAAGAACCCTATAAAAATAACTAAAAATATTTTTTTAAATAATGTTAGTTTCAATACTTTCATCAATATTCACCACCTTAAATATATATCCTGTCTTAATGACTGTTTGAATATAAACAGAATACTTTCCTAATTTCTTTCTTAACTTCTTAATATACGTATCAACTGCTCGTCCATCACCATAATAATCATAACCCCAAATTTTATCTAAAATCTGTTGACGTGTTAACAATTGATTATGATGATTACACAAATAAAGAAGTAATTCATATTCCTTATGAGCTAAAATAATAGACTGTCCATCAATAATCAAAACATGATTCATTTTGTCTAATTTCACATGACCAAATTCTAAATACATTTCTTCTATTTTTTGATCTCTTTTCATCATTGCTAAGCACTTTAAATAAAGAATAGATGGTTTAAATGGTTTCGTTATATAATCATCAGCACCTAACTCATATGCCATCACTTGATTTTGATCTTCAGATAAAGCACTTATAAAAATAATAGGTCTTTTGGTTTTTATCCTTAATTGTTTGCACGTTTCATAACCATCAATACCAGGCATCATAATATCTAATAAAACTAAATCAATCGATTCATTCATTAATTCTATAGCCTCATATCCATTACATGCTTCTACCACCTCAATATCCTTTAATGAAAAATATTCTTTAATAATATGACGAATATGATATTCATCTTCAACTATCAATATTCTATACATCCTATCACTCCCTAATATCATCTTATCACATATCTGTGTAATCGAGGTGGAATGATTAAAAAAGGAATGCCTATTCGCATTCCTTTTTCATTTGAAAATAAAATTGTACACCCGTTTCTAAATTCTTTACTCCATAATCATAACCATGCATTTCTAATATCGATTGACATATTGCTAAGCCTAATCCACTTCCTTGATGATCATGCGTCACAAATGTATACCAAATATCCTCTATTTCTTCTTCATCTATTAAACTTCCACTATTATAGACTGCACATCCTTTATCTATCGTGACTTCGATCTGTCCATTATCTGGGGTATGCTTGATAGCGTTTGACAAGAAGTTATGAATTACTGTTTCTAGTAACTTCTTATCTCCTTTGATTCTTGATTGTATATTATTGACTTTAACGACAATGTTCTTTTTCATAAACAAGACTTCATATTCATCTATAATCTCAGTTACACTATCTTCTAAGTCAAATTCTTCAATATTCATCTCTACTTTTCCTGCTTCTAGACGAGACAAACTTAACATTGACTGAATCAGCTGATTGATACGTTTTGTCTCTCGATGAATAATCGCTATATATTTTTCTCTTTCTTCATCACTTTCTGCTTCTTCAATCAATTCTCCATAACCATTAATAATTCCTAAAGGTGTTTTCATTTCATGTGTAAATTGATTAATGAAATCTTTTCTTAGTGATTCTAGTTTTTTAACATGTTCTATTTCATCATTTAATTGTTGAATTGTTTGTTTAAGCTGATGACTCATGTGATTGACACTTTTTGCTAAACTGCCAATTTCATCTTTAGACTTGATATGCAATGTTTCATCAAAATCATTATGAGCAATCTTTAAAGCAACTTTTTCTACCTTTTTAATAGGTTTAGCAATCATATAAGAAAGAATAAGGGAAATAAGAATTGCACATATTAAGGCAATAAAATATAGCATATTATTTTCTTCTATATATCTTGCAAGAACATAATCTTGAACATTCTCTACTACACTAACAATATAGATTGATGCATTATCATCTCCTATGTTTGTTAAAAAGAATGTTTGTTGACCAATTTCTCGCATGTAGGAAACATAGCTTCCATCAGCACCATAATAATAAGGTGGAGTTAGGATACTTTCTTTCATTGAATCAACATCGACAAGTATTGGAATTTGTTTTAGTGGATCAACAGTTTGTAGTTGATTATTGATACAAAACGAAGTTATTCTACCCTCTTGATAATTCTTTGTTTTTTGACCATATAAAATATTTTGACATTCAAAATAGACTAAATGACTATTCTCTATTGTATATTTTACATCTATATTCGAATAATCATCAGCATCATTTGTATATAGACCTGATTTTAATAATGAAAGTAACTCTGCTTTTTGATTATCGTTTAAAGATTCAATTGATATACATTGGCTTTCTTTTGTTTGATTAGAATATAAGACAAGATAATTATTCACAAAATCTTGACCCAATGTATAATATTGTATTTTTTGATTTTGATTTTCATTATCTTTTTGGCAGATAAAAATATAATTCCAATATCCTGGACAAATCGTTTGTATCTTTTTTTGAAAATCTTTATTTTTTAATAACTGAAAGATATCTTTTTGATTTATCCCATATTCATCCAATAAATCAGTAATACTTTCTGTTATTTGCTTATAATTATATTGTTCTCTAATCCAAGATAAATATAAATTCTTCTGTGCTTCAATATTCAACTTAGCAGAAATACCTAAAATCAACATAAATCCAACCATTAAAATAATAAAGATTTTAGCACTTATCCTATGTTTCATGATTTTCACCCTCTTTAAAGACATATCCTACCTTAAAAACTGTTTCAATATAATTTCCATATTTCCCTAACTTCTTTCTTAGTTTTTTAACATAAGTATCAACAGCTCTTGCTTGTCCATAGTAATCATATCCCCATATCGCATCTAAAATTTGTTCTCTTTCTAATAATTGATGAGGATGTTTAGTAAAATATTCTAATAACAGATATTCTTTATGGGTTAATTCTAAAACTTGTCCATCTAATAAGACTTCATGATTATTATAATCAATTTGAATATGGGAAAAAGTCTTATAGTTGGATGAATTTGAATCTTGTCTTTTACATATTGCTAAACACTTTGCATACAAAACTGAAGGTAGAAATGGTTTTGTTATGAAATCATCAGCCCCAAGTTCAAAAGCTTTTAATTGATTATCCTCATCACTTAAAGCACTAATAAAAATAATAGGTGATTGATAATGATAACGTATTTGTTGACAAACCTCATATCCATCAATACCAGGCATCATGATATCTAATAAAACAAGCTGAATATCTTTATTCATTAATGATAACCCCATATGTCCATCACTTGCTTCAATCACTTGAATATGCCGTTTATCAAAATATTTCACAATAATATTTCTAATATCTAAATCATCTTCTATTAATAATATTTTATACATACCAATCACCTTCTATCTTTATTTTATAAATCACTTGTGTAAATTTTGTGTAAAAGAAAAGGATTGAAATATCAATCCTTATTCACCAATAATTTCCATCATTGCTTTATGGAAAACTTCAGTTTTACTTGCTGCATCATCAGCAGTTGTTCCTTTAATAGAGAAATAGAACTTACATTTTGGTTCAGTACCACTTGGTCTAGCAGCAATCCAAGAACCATCTTCTAAGTAATATTTGAGTACATTAGATTTTGGTAAATCAATTGTTGTTTCACTACCATTTTCATATCTTACACTTGTTTGATAATCTTCACTTGCAACAACTTTGACACCACCAATTTCTGTAGGAGCATCTTTTCTTAAATTATCCATAATTTCTTTAATTCTAGCAGCTCCTGCAGCTCCTGCTTTAGATAAAGCAATTTGAGTTTCCTTAAATGTACCATGTTTTGCATATAATTCATTTAAGATATCAACTAAATCTTTACCTTGTTTCTTATAGTAGTTACCAGCTTCAGCAGCTGTTAAAACAGCTTGAACAGCATCTTTATCTCTTACGAAATCCTTAACAACACATCCATAAGATTCTTCATATCCAAAGACAAATGTCTTTTCACCAGTCTTTTCATATTTTCTAATCTTATCCCCAATAAATTTAAATCCAGTTAATGTCTTTTCAACATCAACACCATAACTTCTTGCAACTAATTCACCTAAATCAGAAGTTACAATTGTATTATACATAACGGCATTATTAGGTAAAGTTCCCTTTTCTTTCATTTGACTTAAAATATATTCCAAATAAACAGCTGCAGATTGGTTACCACTCATTAATACATATTCACCATCATGTTTAGCAACAACTCCTAATCTATCTCCATCAGGGTCACAGATAACCACAACATCAGCATCCACTTCTTTTGCTTTTTTAATTGCTAATTCATAAGAAGCAGGTACTTCAGGGTTTGGTGATTTTGTATTTGTATAATCAGGATCTGGTGCACATTGTGCTAATACTGGCACAACATCATATCCTAAACGACCTAAACATTCTCTAACTGGAATATTACTTGTTCCATGTTGTGGTGAGAATACAATCTTAAATCCACTCTTATCCATACCAGGATTAATTTCAATTCCCATAACTTCTTTATAGTAAGCTTCATCAACTTCATGTCCAATCCATGTCATATATGGATAAGCTTCTTCATCACTACATACTTTTACATCTAATTCATCTTCTACTTCATTAACATATTTAACAACTAAATCTCCCCATTCAGGAATCAATTGACATCCAGTATCATCATAAACCTTATATCCATTATATTCTTTTGGGTTATGAGAAGCTGTAATCATAATTCCCCCAGCACATTTTAAATATCTCACAGCAAAAGATAATTCAGGTGTTGGTCTTAAACTTTCAAAAATAAATGATTTAATCCCATAAGTTGCTAAAACCTTAGCGCTTTCAATTGCAAAACGATAAGACATATGACGATTGTCATATCCAATTGCAACTCCTCTTTCTTTTCCATTTTCCAATCCTAACACATATTTAGCAAAACCAACATTAGCCTTTCTAATTGTGTAGATATTCATACGATTTGTTCCTGGTCCTAAGATTCCTCTCATTCCAGCTGTCCCAAATTCAACATTCGTATAGAAGGCATCTTCTTTTTCCTTTTCTCCCATACTTGCAAGTTCTGCTTTCATGGCTTCATCTACAGCAGGATGATTAAGCCATCTTTCATAATTTGTATTATAATCCATATTGTTCACCTCTTGTTTTTATTATACCAAATCCATAAATTGAAAGCCACTAAAACCACATGATATTTTATAACAAATTTTGAAATTATCTTCGATTTAATAATTCTCTATCTGATTTATTAAACTCACAACAAACCCCGTTGATGAGTCAACCCTTTGCATAAGATAAACCATATTTGATTGATTGACCCCAACACATCCCATAGTATAATTTCCTCTTGCACAATGTAAGAAATATGCAAAACCTTTTCCTTTAATACAACTACTATTATAATTATAAGATAAAAAATAATTATAACTACCTGGATAATCTATTAAATGTTCATCATTAACATGACTACATTGACTATGATCCATCTGAGTTTCATCAACAAATTGATTATAATATTGATCTCCACACCAATAATGATGTTGATTAATTTGCGTATATGCTAAGACACTACCTGGATTTGCTTTAATTCCATAAGCATGAGTAAAATGAAAAACGCCCATCGGTGTTCTTGTTGAATTTTCACTTCCAACTCCTATTCCAGCTTTTCCCACCAATCCATTTGTTTTCATTTTTTCAACCCATTGATTATTCTGCTTTTCAAAATATTGAACAACACATTTTCTTGCCTTTGCTTTCGCAGTCACAATAACCATTTTATTTTTACCCTGAGCTGCTTTCATCTTATCAACTGTACTTGTTAAAACATATTGATAATCTTTTTGATCTAGCTCTTTCTTTGTTTCTTTTTGGGGTTTTGTTGTATTATTATTTTGAGAAGTTGTTTCTTGTTCTTTTTGATGAACTGTTGAAGTTGTTTTTTGTATTGGTTTTTCCTCTTTAACAACAACTAATAAATCTTTTTCTGTTTTATTTTGATGATTATCGATTGCAGTAAAATGAATTTTATATGTACCTGGTTTTGAATAATCTATAGATTCATGATAAGTATAATAAGCTAAACTTTCTTTTTTAACTTGATTTTCTTTTATATATTTTAAATCTCCATCCACGGGATCTTTAATTTTTTGAACATATTTTAAAACATCTATCTTCTCTTTAGTATTGATTGTTATTTTATCTTTTTTAAGTTCAATAATTGGATGTTTTGTATCCTTAACCTCTATATCAAACTGAAAATCTTTCTTTGTTTGATCCAATTCAACAACAAATGTCAAACTTTGTTTTCCTACTTTTAATGTATCTAATTTAGGATAATCTTTAATAACGCCTTGTACATCCTTTACTAAATTTGATACTTCAAACGAATCTCCATATTCAACCTCTTTGATATCTTGAAACGTTAACATAGGTTCCTTCTTCTCAGTCTCAATCTTTTGTGAAGAACACCCCATCAACAACATTAAAGCCAATCCCATAATTGCCTGTTTTTTCATCTTTCCTATCCCCTTCTTATAACATCTACACATTTCCCTTGTACACTACTAATTAAATCATCTGGTTTTAAGATAACTTGCAATCCTCTTTTCCCAGCACTCACAGCAACCTTTTCTAACAACAAGATATCTTCTTGAAAATAAGTTGGAAACAATTTCTTCATGCCTATTGGCGAACATCCCCCTCTGATATATCCTGTTAAACCAAGTAAATCTTTTTGATGTAACATCTCTACACTCTTATGTCCACTCTCTTTAGCAAGTTTCTTTAAATCTATCTCTGCCATCACAGGTATACAACAAACCAGATACCCCTCTTTATATTTTAATACCAATGTTTTATATATCTCATCTTCACTTAAATCAACTTGTCCTACAATATGTTCTCCACTTAAATGATCTTCATCATAATTGTATTCTCTTGTCTGATAATCAATATGTTTTTGATCTAAAATGCGTAAAGCATTTGTTTTCACTTTCTTCATCATATCCCTCTTTTTTATCACAATTTTTCTATCATTATTATAATATTTTTAAAAAGAAAAAGCAAAAACTCAGACAATAGATATCACAAAAAAAATCATATTAATATCTATATTTAAATAAATCTTTGTTTTTAAAACAGATTTTGTTTTATAAGAATAAAGATGCTCTTTTTAAAACAAAAATGTTTCAATTCATTTATTTTTTGATACAATAGTAAAAAAGGATGTGAAAACATGAATAATAAAGAAAGATTTATTGAAATTTATAAACAAACGATCCATCGTGATGGTAGTGAAAAGCTTTTAGAATTTTTGTTATCGAAGAACTCGGATTTCTTTGATGCTCCTGCAAGTGCTAGATTTCATGGAAATTATGATGGTGGATTGGTTGAACATAGTTTAAATGTTTATGATTGTTTAAAAGATTATTTATCACGTGAGCGTGTGCAATCTACTTATGGATTAAAATATAACGAAGAAAGTATTGCGATTGTTGCCTTGCTTCACGATTTATGTAAAATTAACTGCTATAAAAAAGGATTTAGAAATGTTAAAGAAAATGGTCAATGGGTTCAAGTTCCTACTTATGAATATAATGATACTTTACCTTATGGTCATGGAGAAAAAAGTGTCTATATGATTAGTGGGTATATGCGTTTAACGAGAGAAGAAGCTTTTGCGATTCGTTATCATATGGGATTTTCTGGTAGTGAAGATGCTAGAAATGTCGGGGCTGCCTTTGAAATGTTTCCACTTGCATTTGCCTTATCAACAGCTGATATGGAAGCAACATATTTTATTGAAGGAAAGAAATAAGCAAGAGTTTAAGCTCTTGTTTTTATTTTCTTTAGAATTTCTTTATAAATTTAGCGAGCTGTTTTTTCTATTTAACGTTCATACTATGAATTGTTGATAGGAGTGATAATTATGAAGTTTTTAAAGCAACATCAAAAAGAAATAAAAGGAATTGGTCTATGTTTTCTGATTATGGCAATCGCATGTTTATTATTATATAAACCTATGATGAGTCTATTTCATGATCCTCAGTTATTAAGACATCAATTACAAGAATTTGGTATTTTAGGTTATTTCATGATGAGTTTACTAATGGCTTTACAAGTTGTCTTTGTTTTCTTACCAGGTGAAATTATTGAAATTATGTCTGGTTATTTGTATGGACCAATTGGTGGTATGATAGCTTGTTTGATTGGTAGTGCTATTGGTAGTAGTCTCATTTATGTATTTGTCAAAAAGTTTGGACTTTCTTTTATTCAACGTTTTATTGATACTAAGAAGATTGAAGAAGTCTCTTTTTTGAAGAATAAGGAGAAAAGAAATATGTTATGTTTTCTTATTTTCTTTATTCCTGGTACTCCAAAAGATGCTTTGACTTATTTTATTCCCTTAACTGATATGAAATTATCTACTTTCTTGTTCATTACTACTATTGCTAGAATCCCATCTATTATTACAAGTACAATTGGAGGACATGCGATTGGAGTAGAAAATTATATTTTTTCTATCTTAGTATTTGTGATTACTGGAATCATTTCTTTAGTTGGTCTTTATGTTTATAAGAAAATAAATCAAAAGAAAGTCATGAATTATAATCTTTAGAAATTCTTTAGATTTATCTCTACTTTTCTTTTTCAAATTTCAGTATAATGTATGGGAAAAGTGAGGGATAAACATGGAATATACAATATTAATTGTTGAAGATGAGGTAGAAATATGTAATGCGATTGAGATTTATTTAAAGACACAGGGTTATCGTGTCTTAAAGGCACATAATGGACAAGCTGGATTAGATATCGTATCACATGAGACAATTCATTTAGCGATTGTTGATATTATGATGCCTGTTATGGATGGTATTCAAATGACAATGAAAATAAGAGAAAAATATGATTTTCCAATTATTATGTTATCGGCTAAATCAGAAGATATTGATAAAATTACTGGACTTAATATTGGGGCAGATGATTATGTCACAAAACCATTTGTACCAATGGAACTTTTAGCACGTGTTTCTTCACAGCTTAGACGTTATAGTAAATATTTAAATATGGTTCAAGATCATCAACAAAATGAAAATAGTTATATTGTTGGAGGATTAGAATTAAATTTAGATACAAAAACAGTAACAGTTGAAGGAAAAGCTGTTAAAGTGACTCCTATCGAATTTAAAATCTTAGAATTATTAATGTCATACCCTGGCAAAGTCTTTTCAGCCGACAATATTTATGAAAGTGTTTGGCAAGAAGATGCTATTAGTACTGATACTGTCATGGTTCATATTCGTAATCTAAGAGAGAAAATAGAAATTGATCCTAAGAATCCACGCTATTTAAAAGTTGTTTGGGGCGTTGGATATAAAATTGAAAAACAAGGCAGGGAATAAATTATGAAAAAGAAAAAATATCTTGTAAGTTTTATGATTGTTGTTATATTACTTGCAACGAGTATTGGGATATATTTAAGTTATCCAGCAATTCAATCAACAATCAGTAAAGAAACACCCAGTCAATCACTGATTACTGAATATGTTGCAAGTCAAATTGCACAATATAATTACGCTATTGATTGTTCATTAAAATCTAAAGAAAATTCAAATATAGATACCCATCAGTATTTAGAAATCGTTGGAAATTCTAATATAGAAGGTATTACAAGTGAAATTGAAGATTTCAAATATGGTATTAAACAATCCCAAAGAGAGCTTGAAAAAGAAACAGATATCTATTATCAAGCTACAGATATGACAACCAAAAAACAAATCTCTAATACAAATGATCGTTTAAATTCTATTCAAAATGATCAAGCATTGCAAAAAAAATATCAGTGGTATGTACAAATACAATTTGATCAAGATGGAATTTTATTTGTGAATTATTCTCACAATGATAAAATTCAATCTCGTGAGTTAAATAATTATATGATTCATCAATCTCAAACTTATAGCGAATATAATGAAAGTAATCATGAGATAACTTCTGAAGCTTATATTAATTTTAAAAATCCTAAAAACTTAACTATTACTTATGCTGTTCCTGAAAAATTAGCTGCTAATAGTAATCTATCAGTCTATTTAACAAACTATAGTACCTCAGATTATCTGAAATATTCAATGCCTTATGTTGTTTTTGCAATAGCAATTATTATGCTTATAACACTGATAACACCTTATCAATTATTTAAAGAACAAAAATTATTAGATGTTATTTCTCGTATTAAATTTGGAATATTAGCTTTTATGTGGTGTTTGGTTACTGGAACTCTCTATGTATTTAGTCCGTATTTAATCGCAGCCACTAGTCAAAAACACATGATTGATTTTTATCAAGAATTTGGTATTCAAAATCTTGATAAAATCTTAACTCCTATTATCAATATAGGATTTTGGTTTATCTTCTTTATGTTATTTGTTATTTTTGCTTATATGATAAAATATTTATTTCATAAAGGATTTAAGAATTATTGTAAAGAAAATACTTGTCTAGGTTGGATTATTACAAACAGTCAAATTATTCTTAATAAGATTGTTGATTTTGATTTTAATGATAATATCAATCGTTCAGTATTAAAAATTGTTCTCTTTAATTTTGTTATTATTTCTATAATTAGTGTCTTTTTTGTCTTTGGAATTTTCTTTTCATTAGTCTATTCATTTATTATCTTTATTCTTTTAAAGAAAAAATTTGAAGATATTCAAAATGATTATCAAGTCTTATTAAATGCGACAAGACAATTATCAAATGGAAACTTTGGAGTTAAGATTAATGAAGATGTTGGTGTATTTAATCCTTTGAAAGATGAATTTACACATATTAAAGATGGCTTTGAAAAAGCAGTCAATGAAGAAGTAAAATCACAAAAAATGAAAACCGAACTCATTTCTAATGTTTCTCATGATTTAAAAACACCATTAACTTCTATTATTACTTATATTGATTTATTAAAGAATGATCAGTTGATTGATGAAGATAGAAAGAAATATATTGAAATATTGGAAAGAAATTCATTGAGGCTTAAAAATCTTATTGATGATTTATTTGAAGTGAGTAAGGTTAATAGTGGGAATGTTCATTTAGATCTTGTTGATGTAGATATTGTTTCTTTAATTAAGCAAGCTCAATTAGAGAGTCAAGATAAGCTAGATGAAAAGAATTTAGATGTAAGAATGAATTGTAGTGAAGAAAAGATTATTTGTTATTTGGATAGTTCTAAAACATATCGTATTTTTGAAAATCTGTTTATTAATATTAGTAAGTATGCTTTAGCTAATACAAGAGTATATATTGATTTAATACAAATAGATCATCAAATTCAGATTACTTTTAAGAATATTTCTGAAGCAGAAATGACTTTTAATGAAAATGAAATTGTTGAAAGATTTGTTCAAGGTGATAAATCTAGAAATACAAGTGGTTCTGGATTAGGTTTAGCAATTGTTAAAAGCTTTACTGAATTACAAAAAGGACAATTTAAAGTTGAAGTTGATGGTGATTTATTTAAATCTATTCTAACCTTTAACATTAAAGAGACTTCATAGCGAAGTCTCTTTTTTTATAATGCATCAAATTGACGTACACCCCATGTACAAATGAGATAATATAATGCGATATCTAAAAGTAAAGTTACGGCAATAACAATATACATATAAGTGTATATAGACATGATATCAACCAGTAATATACCATAAAGCATTGCAATAGCGACTGCTAATCCCATTGATACAAACATTGTAATAACAACTGGCATACTTTGTTTTACACATACAGTTTCATTAACCCAATCAAATTTAGGTTTCCATAAGTTAAGTAATAAACCAATAAAGTCTATTAATAATGTAAAGATAATTGGAGCAAGAAGAATAAATAAACTATCAAATATTGATGTTTGAAAAGTAACAATCAAGACAATTGATAATAAAATTCCTGCTGGTATACATAAAACACCATGTAATGCTAATTTAATATCCAAAATATCTTTAGATGATACAGGTAATGATTTAATAATCCAAAAGCGATCTCCTTCTAATGAAATAGATGAAGCACTAATCATATTAAGTGATGAAGCAGAAATAACAACTAAACATAAAATCGGAGTCATCATCTCTTTTAATTCAGGAACTTCTTTAAGTATCATTTTTAAGCTATCAGCGTAGAAAACAACACCAACACATGCTAAGATACATAATATCGTTCCCATAGCGCCATTTAAAACCACCATTGCATTAGAAGTAAAATGTTTCACTTCTCTTACTAATAATGCTTTTTTAACAGAATTGGCTTTCATTGGTTTGGCAACATATTGAACTTTTTTAACCTTTGCTTTTGTTGTTGCCATCTTGATAAAGTTTGTTGAAAGAATATAGATAACGATTGCAAATGGAATGATTGCACAAGCTAAATAAATAAGGAAACTTATAATGTTACCACTTTCTAAAGCAATACTTAAATGATAAAGTGGGAAAATTCCCTTTTCAATTGCTGAAGCAATACTTTGTCCATGCATAATTAACCAATTAATATATTCTTCTATTGAATTAACAGCATAGAAATAAACAAACATAAAGACCATAAATAATACAATTGCAATGACATTCTTCATTTTAACTCTTACCATAACGTGTGCTAATAACCAGCTAAACAAGCAAGATAAAGCTAAAACAAATAAAGGTAAAGTTAAAAAGACACCAATAAACATGAAAATCTCAACAATTCCCATTCCAACACGAGTTATATAAATATAAAAGGCTGGTGCTGCAACAAGAATTTCATAGACATAATTTAAAATCAAAATAGTAAAAACACGACTTAATAATATATCACGATTAGAAATCGGCATTGCTAATAAGAGTTCATTATCTTTTGCTTCATATATTTCATGATGTGTTAAAAAGATACTACCAATAAAACAAAGCATAATAATGATAATACTCATTACAGAAAAATACATCCAATCTATTCCCATTAAATGCAGTGGTTCAATTAATGTAGAAAAGAGTAATCCAAACATGCCAATAAAGACCACAGCAACATATGCAAAGAGAAAAATCATTAAAATAATTTTACCAATACTACTCTTGCTATTCTTACTGCTTTTTGTTTGTCTTAATAAGATTCCTTGTAATCTTATTTTAATCAATGTCTTAAGCATTGTCATTCTCCAATTCTAAGAATACATCCTCAAGTGATTCATTTTGAGTCACATCTTGAGTACGACCACTGATAATAAGTTTTCCTTGTTTAATAATTGCAATCCTATCACATAACTTCTCAGCAACTTCTAAGACATGTGTAGAAAAGAAGATGGCCCCACCTTGTTGACAATGCTCTTTCATTAATTGTTTTAATAAATGTGAAGCTTTAGGGTCCAATCCAACAAAAGGTTCATCCATAATAATAAGTTTAGGATTATGAATAAATGCTGAAATAACTGCTAACTTTTGTTTCATACCATGAGAATAAGCACTAATTGGCTGAGCTAAATCATCTGTTAATTCAAGCATATCAGCAAATTTTGCTATACGTGCTTCTCTATCATTCTTTGAGACCTGATAAACATCAGCCACAAAATTTAAGTACTGGATTCCTGTTAAATACTCATATAAATCTGGATTATCTGGAATATAAGCCATTTCTTTTTTACATTCCAAAGGATTCTTTTTAATTGATTTTCCATCAATAAAAATATCTCCTTCATCAAACGGTAAAATTCCAACCACAGATTTTAATGTTGTTGTTTTACCAGCACCATTATGACCAATAAATCCATAAATCAAACCATCATCAATTTCTAATGACAAATCATCTACAGCTTTATATTGATCATACTTCTTTGTTAAATGTTCAATCTTTAACATAATATCCCTCTTTTCCTATAAATAATTATTAAAATTATTTATATTATAATTATATATTTTAATTTTTTATAAATCAATATTTTTCGTATCTATCTTTCTAAAAACAAAATACGAATATCCATAACATAAAATCACATCACCAATCAACAACACCATAATCACAATATATTCATATGGTAAATCCAACAAAGCATAGATAAGAATAATCAGTCCAACAACAATATATGAATACCCACCTAATTTATGTGTTTTCTTCCATACATATTCATTAGCTAATGTCCATGGGGTTTTAATTCCTAAAAAATAATTTTGTGGAACTTTTGGCATATAATTTCCCATTCCAATCAACAACAAACCTAAAACACTCAGTAAAATAACTTTAATATTTCCCTGTGGATTCAATGTTAAATAATAGAAAATGACAACCAATACAATAAAGAAACAAGTCAAACCATATCTAAAGATTTCATATGTCTTTTCTCTTTTTTCAATATTTCTTTTCCTTGGATCAATCTTCTTTGCAAAAAACATTCCATAATGCACAAGAATAGGAAATAATGCTAAAATAATTAAATAATAACGACTCCCATATCCATCTACCTTCCAATTTATATCCCAATGAATAGGAACTGTTTCAGGCATCAAAAAAACACCACCAATAAAAAACAACGTGATTATCCAAAGAACAATATCAAATATCTTCTTTTTCATTTCTTATCCCCCATATCCATAAAATTCATAAACCATTTCATCATATCTTGAAAGACCGTCATATCAATACTATAAACAATATTTTGTCCTTGTCTTTCATCAATAATCAATCCACTATTCTTTAAAATAGATAAATGATGTGAAATAGATGGTTTTGTTATTTGAAAATAATCTGCAATCTCTCCAGCATTTAAAGGTTTTTCTTGTAAAAGCTCTAAAATCTTTCGTCTTGTTGGATCACTTAACGCTTTAAATGCATCACCCATATTTTGACCTCCTCTATTATTTAGATATTTGTCTAAATATCTAAATAAATCATATCACTTAGACTAATGAAAGTAAAGAAAAAGCATAAAAGATACCTCTTATGCATAAAATAAGCCTATAAAGAAAAATAGGACCACTATGAAGTGGTCCTGTATTTTATGTTGCTATATATTATTCAGCAACTTTTTGTTCTTTGATAACTTTTGCAATTGAAGCGATTACGTCTTTTTCGTCTTCACCTTCAGCAATAATTTCAACTGTAGCTTTAGTAGGTACACCTAAAGACATAACACCCATAATAGATTTTAAGTTAACTTCTTTACCGTTGTAACTTAATTTAATATTACTAGTGAACTTACTAGCTTGGTTTACTAAGATAGTTGCAGGTCTAGCATGTAATCCAACTGGATCTGAAACTACGAAAGATAATTTTTCTGCCATTTTATTGACTCCTCCTTAATAATTTATAGTACTATTATAACACAATTAATTTACATTTCCATATATTTTGAAAAGATTTTATGCGCTTTCATAATATTTTTTTGTCAAGTGATTTTATAAATATTTTTATGACACTTTTTGTGCAATAACCAAGAATTTATGTGTTGTCATTTCAAAATAATGATGGTCCTTAATTGCCTTTAAAGCCTTTAAATAGAAAACTTGATATTTATTAATATTAGCTAAATCAGGTGACTCTCTTTTAAAGAATTGATGTAAAGATTCAATACTATGGAAACGTAATGTTCCATAATCTTCAAACTTATTAATAATACGCATTCCAATTCCTTCTAAAGTTCCTGCACAAGAATAAGCATCCCAAGACCCTTTCATACGAAATGGCATATATAAAGATACAAATTCCTTAAGATTTGCAGTACCATTTTGTTGAACAATGAAGTATCCATTTGGTTTTAAGACTCTTTGTACTTCAGCTTTATCATAATTTGAATAACGACACATAAAGACATCAATTTTTTCATCTTTAAATGGTAACTGCCCTGCTGGTGTTAAAGTAGTGATTTTCATTGATGTATCGGCAAACTTTTGTTCAAGAACTTTCTCATCAGCATAAGGTTCAATTAAAAATGTTGCTTCTGGTTGTGGAGTAAAGTTCTTGGCAAACTCACCATTATCAACACTTAAAAAAGCTAAATGATCTTCTGGTAAAAGGTATTGTTTTAAAATAGCTTCATCATCATATTGTGGTGTTGATTGTTCTGGTTCTTCAGCTTCTCCAGAAATTGTTTGAGCTATCTGTAAAAGCTCATTTTTTAATAATTTAGCATCTTCTATTTCCTTGCGACATCTTTTTTTGCTATAAACAAGAATTAGATATTGAACAATTGCATCGGCTACAACTCCCATCGCAAGAAATAAAATAAAGTAGATAAACCAAGAAGCTGTAAACATATCTTCTGGTGAAGATATCAAATAACAAATAAAACAAATAAATAACATATAACCTACACGATTATAACTAAACGATTTATCTAATGATAAATACCAATTGACATTTTCTGCTTTTGCCATCTTACTTCTCGTTATTTCAAAAAATACCAATTGCATCAAAAATAACATTCCTATAAATGTTGCTAATAAAATAAATAAATATTCCATAATGTCTCCTTACTTAATTACTTCACCATCAATTCTATAATAGTCATGACCTACCTCAAAATATCCCTTTGAATTTAAAGTCACTTGCCCTTCTTTAGAAAAGATTTCTTTCATTTCATCATCAATATCATAAACATAAGATCTTCCATTTTTACCTAAAATCAAATAATTATGATCATCATAACTTACAATAGGTTTTTCTGGTAAATCAATATACTCAACAGGTAAAATCTTTTCTCCTGTTGAATCTATAATCCCAAAAGTTCCACTTTCATTATAGACTGCATAATATGAACTGCCTATGTACTTAATTTGGTAATAATAAGATTTTGTCAAAACATCGCCCTTATCATTAATCAAAGAATAACCTTTATCATTTATTTTAACCACTGCACACTTATCAGAGTTAAATGGTTCTGCTTCCATATATGTTTTATCAATAACTTTTTTACTATTGAAATTATAATATTGATATCCTTTATTTCTTACATAAACAGGGAAAATTTCTGAATAAACAAGTTTAGCTTCAGGATATAATTGACAATTTTCTAATTCTCCTGTTAATTTCCCTTTGTTGTAAACTTGATGAGGACCATAAATATCAGAAGAACGATTTACATAAGTCACTGATTTTAAATAATAACTATTTAATAAAACTGGTACCCCACCAATTGGATAAGCATACATTTTATGTTGACTTGTTAAGATAATATTTTGTTCTTCATCAAAATAAGCATCATTGATTCCAATTGTATTTTGGAAAACTTGTTGACGATTGAAATCAACATAAATCATACTCTTTAATTTTTCATCATTTAAAATAATTCCATCTTGATTTTGAGCTAATATTTTATAAGTTCCTTTTTGTTTTAAATCTACATCTATATCTTTTTGATCTTCTTTCGTTGTAAAATGATAAAAATGATTTGTCTCATTAAAACCAATCACAACTGAAGAACTATATTTATAACGACTGACATATTTAACAGCCTCTTTTCCACGATATAATTCTTCTCCTTCATGATACAAAACAATATACTCATTATCTTTAAAGATAACAGGTAATTCACTCTTTAAAATAGCCGTTTGACTATCAGCTTGATATAATACCTTTCCTTCACCATTTAAAACATATAAATTACTTTTAAGATAAGGATCAACAGTTGCTTTTTTCGTATCTTTATCCTCTTTTTTGACTTCTACTTTCTTAGTCGCATAAAACATTTGGTCAACAGCTTCTAATGTCTCATAGACACCTGCTTCGATGATTGGTTCACCCTCAAATGAAATAACACTTTTTTTATCATCTCTATCAGTAACTAAATATCCAACACCTTTAACTTCTTGAAATGTTTTATAATTATAATTTGTAAGTTGTTTTCCTTTTTGATTATATAAAGCATAGAATTGATCATCTCGTGTTAACATAAAAGTTGTGTCTTTATTTTTGTGTGAACAACCTGTTAATAAGACAATAGCTAATAATCCTACTAGTAGTTTTTTCATACATGCCCTCCTTTATATCGACATTAGTATACCACAAATCATTGTATTTAGCATTGTTTTTTCAATGAATAAGACTATAATATGGGTAGAGGTGATTAAGAATGAATGAAACATTAGAAACAATATATAAACGTAAAAGTTGTCGTGATTATTTACCAGATCCACTTGATGAAGAAACTTTAAAAGCTATCTTAGAAGCAGGTATTCAAGCACCTAGTGCGATGAACAGACAACAATGTGAGGCTTTTGCTGTCACAAATAAAGAGCTAATTGATGAATTAGTCCATGAATTAAATGTTGTCTTTGCCGAAAGAGGCGAAAAGAAACCTGAGAATTATCATTGTGCCTATCATGCGCCTGTGCTAGTGATTGTAAGTGGTCCAGAGTATGAAAGCCGTCGGATTGAAGATGGTAGTTGTTTGCTTGAAAACATTTTTCTTGCAGCAACAAGTTTAAATGTTGGTAGCTGCTGGATTAATCAATTAAGAGATACGCAAAATGTAGAAGAAGTGAGAAACGTTTTAACGAAGATAGGATTACCTGTCAATCATCAAGTTGTTGGATGTGCGGCATTAGGCTACGTTAGAAACGAAGGTCCACGTAAAGAGAAAAAACTCAATAGATATCATATTATAAAATAAAAAGCTGTGATTTAATCACAGCTTTTTTACACTTTCTCCTTTGATTAATTGATAGCCAATTAATTGTGTTTGCGCAACTGGTTCTTTATGAATCAATTGAATCATTGTTTTTCCGGCCATTTGTCCAGCCAATTCATTATCATAACGAATTGTACATAAACTTGGTGTAACAAGTGATGACACTTCATATCCTCCAAAACCAATCAATGAAATATCATCTGGAATCTTTAATCCTCTTTCCATAATTTCTTTATAACATGCTAATGCAATATTATCAGTAGCACAAATAATTAAACTTGGTTGATGATTTGTTAAATACTCATGAATAATACGACGAGAATCAGTAAAAGAGAAGTTTGTTTCTTTCACTGTTACATGTTTTACTTGATGATCTTTCAATGCATCTAAAACACCTTTTTTCCTTTGAACACCAACAGCTTCATCTTTTTGATTAACACCTAAATATAAAACATTTTGATGATTCATACTTGCTCCATATTCTCCAACATCATAGCCTGCATGATAATCATCATAAATGATTGAAATACCCCCTTTAAACAATTGCGCAACTGTTAATATAGGAATATCTAATTTAGCAGCAATCTGTTGATGTGTCATAGTGAGAGTTGTCGCAAGTAAAATAATACCATCTACATTCATACGCCACAAATGTTCTATAAAGGCAAGTTCTCTTATTTCATTATGATTTGTATTCATGATAATTGTTGTATACCCACTATTTTTTAAATACTCATCAATTGCCATTAACATTCTTGATGAAGTAATTGAATCTAGACAAGGTGCAACAATTCCTATCATATGACTATGCTTTGCTTTCAAACTTTGTGCCACAGCATTTGGCTCATAATGATACTCATCTATAATTTTCTTTAATTTTTCTCTTGTTTCATCTTTGACATAACCACCATTAAAATACCTTGAAACAGTACTTTTTCCAACTCCAGCCATTTTGGCTATATCACTCATTGTTAATTTCTTATTTTCCATATTTCTATCCTCATGTATTCATTATACAAGAAAACTTTTCCCTTGCAAGTGATAAAACAAAAGAAACCATCATTACGATAGCTTCTTTTTGTGGGTATATTTGTTTTAAGTAATATTAAGAATTAATCGATGAATAGTGGTTCTTTATTTCCCACAACATCACCAGTTTTTGTTGTTGCAACATAATAAATTGAACGATCTTCTGGTTTATAGTAAACCTCTAATGTATCAATAGTTGTCATTTTAACACCTTTTGATTTAACATCCTCTTTGACTAATTTTTCAATATCAGTCGCTTCAACGTTTTTATTATTAAATTGTACTTGTAATTTTAGTTTCACTATCTGTCCTCCTTAATCATATTATAAATGAAAGCGATTACTTTTTCAAGATATTACCCCCATTTATTACTGATAATATACCACCTTTTTATTCAAAACACAAACTTTATTCCATATTTTGTTATTTTCCTATACAATTATGTGATATTTTTAGGTTATAACGTTATATTTCCAATAACTTTGTCATTTTTTAGGGTATTTTATCAACACTTCTTATTGAAATGGATAGCCATTTGGCTATCCATTCATCTTTTTCGTATAAGCTTTTCTTCTTTCATTTTCTGTTAATAAACGTTTTCTTAAACGAATATTGACAGGTGTAACTTCTACTAATTCATCATCATTAATATAATCTAAGCATGATTCCAAGTTAAAGAAACGAGGTTTCTTTAATACAACTGTTGAGTCTTTTGTAGATGAACGTGTATTTGTTAATTGTTTACCTTTTGTAACATTAACAACTAAGTCATTATCACGACTATGTTCACCAACAATCATTCCTTCATAAACATCAACACCAGGACCAACAAACATAACTCCACGATCTTCTACACTACCTAAAGCATATGCAGTTGTTTGTCCTGAATCAATAGATACTAAGACACCTAATTGTCTTTCACCAACAGTATCACCTTCCATTGGACGATAATCTAAATAAGAATGGTTAATAATTCCATATCCTTTTGTCATTGTTAAGAAATTTGTCATGAAACCAATTAATCCACGTGATGGAATAATATAATGAACTTTTGTCATCCCATTATCAGATTCCATATTTTCTAATGTACCACGTCTAAATCCTAATGATTCAATAACACTACCAATACATTCATCAGGTGCTTCAATAAAGACTTCTTCATATGGTTCACATTTTACCCCATCAATTTCTTTAATAATAACTTTTGGTTTAGAAACTTGTAATTCAAAACCTTCTCTACGCATATTTTCAATTAAAATAGATAAATGTAATTCTCCACGACCTGAAACAATCCATTCTTCACTATTTGGAATTCTTTCAATCTTTAAAGAAACATCTTTATTTGTTTCTTTAAATAATCTTTCTTCTACTTTACTTGCAGTTACAAATTTACCTTCTTTTCCTGCAAAAGGTGAAGTATTTGTTCCAAACACCATTTGAATTGTTGGTTCATCAATCCGTAATAATGGTAAAGGTTCTTCTTGCCCAATTGTACAAACAGTTTCTCCAACTCCAATATCAGAAAGACCAGCAATCGCAACAATATCTCCCGCTCCTGCTTCTTCAATTTCAATTCTATGCAATCCTAAGAATCCAAATAATTTTTGAATTCTAAATTGTGTTTTTGTTCCATCAGCACGTAAGCATACAACAGATTCATTAACTCTAATCTTTCCTCTTTGTACACGGCCAACTCCAATACGTCCAACATAATCATTATAATCTAATAAAGCTGGTTGGAATTGTAATCCACCTTCTTCATCAACTAATGGTGCTGGAATTTCTTTAATAATCATATCAAATAAACAATCCATATTATTAACTTGTGTTGATAAATCAGGATCTAAGCTTGAGGTTCCCATTAATGCTGAAACAAAAACTGTTGGGAAATCTAATTGATTATCATCAGCTCCTAATTCCATAAATAATTCTAGAATTTCATCCATAACTTCATTAATACGAACAACTGGTCTATCAACTTTATTAATAACAACAATAGGTTTAACCTTTGCTTCTAATGCTTTCTTTAAAACAAAACGAGTTTGAGGCATTGTTCCTTCATAAGCATCAACAACAAGTAAAACACCATCTACCATGTTCATGATACGTTCTACTTCTCCACCAAAGTCTGCATGGCCTGGTGTATCCATAATATTAATTCTATAATCTTTATAATTAATTGCTGTATTTTTAGCTAAGATAGTAATTCCTCTTTCTCTTTCAATGGCATTTGAATCCATTGCTCTATCAGCAATCTGTTCATTATCTTTTAATGTTCCAGATAATTTTAATAATTGGTCAACCAATGTTGTTTTTCCATGGTCAACGTGTGCAATAATAGCTATATTTCTAATGTTATTCATCAATTTCGCACTCCTTTTCGACTTTTAGATTATAACACAATTATACCAAAACACAACAATAAATATATCGCTGTAATCAACGTTTTATTATTATTTATAAATTTATTTAAAATCTCTTTCATAACATTTTATCGTGAGCGGTTACAAATCTTCTTAGTTATTCTCTACACTTAAAAGAGCATAGATTTTTTCAAAGGCTTGACATAATTGAAAAATAAGATCACTTACATTACTTGATGGTTTAATTTGTAGAAAATATTCCTCATTTTCTTTCTTATCTACCATCTGTCCTATATAAATATAAGAAATATCCTGCTTTCTTAAATAATCTATAACCTCAATATAATGTTCAAAAATATTTGCAAGCAATTCTAAATTTGTTTTATATAAAGAAACATAAATAACAATATCCTCTTGTGAAACACAAAACTCTTGTAAAACATCAATCGGTCTACTATTTTTAAATTTCATAACAAATTCTATACCAATATTAAAAAAGATTTGTTTATATATCAATAAAGGTGTCATAGAATTTTCATCTCCAATAACAACAATTCTCTTTTTATTCTTTAAAACCGGTTTTAAATGAATAACTTCTTCTAATTCCACATTATTCTTATAAGGATGAACTTTTGACATTTCAAAAAACAACTGATATTGAACATCAGTAAAATTACGATATCCTAAAGTTTTACAAAACCTTGATAAAGTCGATTTGGAAACTGGAATTTCCATGAGAACCTCATTCATTTTATAATTCACAATATTCTTCCAATTATTCAATAAATAAGTACTAATCAAATATTCATTACTATCATGATCACTAATTGTTAGTAAAGTATTTAATTGCTCAACAATCATAATAATCCCTCGCATATGTATAGACAATTTCTTGTAAATAATAATCTAAAATCATATTTTCTAAAACTTCATCAAGTCCCATTGGTATTTGTAAAAACATCCCATTTTCTTTTATATAATCTTTATTTCCAATCATTAATGCTTTGGGATGACGAGCCATTATATGTTCCATTAAATCATCATTAAGATCTACAATCCTCCCACTCATTGTCATAATAATAACAAAATCATCTTCATTAGGAACAAAAAATCTTTCTAAATAAATAGAATCTTTAATTGTCATTTTTTTCATTACACAAAAATCACCTTGAAATCTTAATGCATTAGAAATCATTTCATCAGAACCAATTAATACAATTCTTTTTGATTTTAAAATTGTTTCACAACATTGTTGAATAATAAAAGCTGATGCATTCACAACTGTTTGATAGTCATTTGAACTTAAAAATGAATAAAATGTTGATTCAACTTGTTTATAATCTTTCAATTTAATACGATATTGCATTTGACTCAATCTAATCACAACATGACTAGCAATTAATTGTTTAAAAATAACAAACTTTTTAAACCCAAAAAGTTTAAAAAAACGATTAAAAGTAGAAACAGATACATAACATTCATCAGCTAAATCTTGAACACTCATTTTATCTAATTCATGGCAATGTGAAATTAAACAATAAGCTATATTATAATTTGTATCACGTTCATCTGGATTATTAACAAATTGCAAAAGTGTTGTTATAAAGTTATTCATAATATTGTCCTCTACTATCCCTTTAATATGTATACATTATATACATTTTCACATATTTATTTCAAGATATATTTATTTTGACAGCATTCGACAATATGTTTGTTTTCCTTACTAAAAAACTTAGGATTTTTCTCCTAAGTTTTCTACATTAATTTTCTTTACTTTTTCTTTTAACTGCTACGAATCCACCCATAGCTACAACAAGTAATAAACCATACATAGCAATTGAATTGTTATCGCTTGTTTCTACTTTTCCAGGTTTCACATTATCAGTTGGTTTTTGATTGTTTTCAGCTTTTTTATCTTGAACATAAGTTGCTGCCCAATTCATGATATGTTGACCTTTGGCATCTTTTGGATTGTTGTTTAATGTATAAATCCATGACCAGTGATCACTATATTTTACTACTGTTTCTACTCCGTCTTGATCATAATCTTCAGCAAATTCTAATTTTCCGACTGGTCTTTCTACACCAAATGAATCTGCTTTGTTTTCTTGATCAACTGTCTTATATAATGATAATTTATATTTTCCATCTGCTGTTTCTTGAGTTGTGAAATCTGAATTTAATTTTTGTGCTACTTTTGTTGTTGTTAATTTTTGTCCTTCTGTAAGAATCTTGAACATACGTTGTGAACATGCTTCTGATTCTACACTTCCATCTGTTTCTCCTTGAACTAGCCAGATAGCTGTCTTTGAGTCTCTGATTCCTGCAAGTTCTTTATCTGTTGGTGTTTCTCCACCTCTTAATCTTGCAACATCCAATGCTGGACAGTTAATCATTGCTGCTTGGAATAAATTTGGATATGCAATTAACATTCTTGTTGTCATGTATCCTCCTGCTGAACATCCTGATACGACAACTTTTTCTGGATCGATGTTATATGCTTTCATAACATCCTTGATTTCATTGTAAGCTTTCTCTAATAATTTATCGCTTTGTGCATAATACCATGTTTCTGGTGCTTGGAATGCCATGACATTTGCACCACCAAAGATTTCTTGTGCTTCATCGCTTGCCCATGCAACAGTTCCTCGGTTGGCTAACATTTGTGCAACGTTATTCCCAGTACCGTTTAAATCTCCTTCACCATTTCCATGGAACCAAACGATTAACTTATCAGAATCTTTTGCTTCATAGAATTGATAGTTGATACCATCTTTGACTTTAACTGATTTGAATTTTTCTGTTTCTGCATCCTTGACACTGTTATCACAAGTGTATGTAGCATTGATATCAGCTAAATCTCTACCATCAACAGCTGTTGCTTTGATTGGTTTGTTTTGAGTGATTGTATACTCAAGTTTAGCTGGATAGTTTCTACCTTCACTTAACCAAGTCAATGTTGCTCCTTCAGATTCATCGAAGTAAACAGTCACTTGACTTCCTTTTGTTTCTACCTTAACAATTTTACGATCTAAATCGTAATAAGCATTTCCTTTGTTTTCTCCAATTTGAACAATTGATTTTGCATGAACTGTGAATGTATCCTTATCAACACCTGATACACGTTTGTCTGCTCCAAAATCAATAATCATTTTATTAACGACTTGACCTGCATCTGTAATTCTAGCGTATAATTGGGCTTTATAGCTATTATCAGCTTTAACAGGAACACTTAAAAATGTTGTTAATGCAATTGCTGTACTAACAACCAATGCAAATAATTTCTTCAATCTTTTCATGACCTTTCTCCTCCTGATAAAAGTATATCAGTTTTTACAGATATTGATTATTCCATAATTGATATCTCGTTTCTCATTTAGATATATAACTTAAATTTCTATAAAAAGTGTCACAAAATGATTCTTTTTCCAACCATAAGGGTATATCCATTAAAAAAAACAGATACTATTTTGTATCTGTCAAAAAATGATAAGATAAATCTATAACTTCTTGAATATGTTCTAACTTATCAAAATTATGAGTAGCTCCTTGAATAGGATAAAAAGCTGCTTGATGAAAACCTTTTAAATACTTTTTTGATATTTCAAAAGGCACCGTTGTATCATTTGTACCATGAATAATCATTAATTGATTTTGATAAGTATCTAAATTCTGATAAAAATCTCTTGCTGTTATATCCTCCACAAACTCATGAGATATTTCAAATCCATTATGATCATAAAAATCAGCTTCTACAACATTCCCTTTTAAATATTCTACAGCTTGTGGCAGATTAAATGCAGGTGCCCATAAACACATCTTAGAAATATCTTGAGGATAAAGTTTTGCCAATTCACTAGCAATTGCTCCACCCATTGAATGACCTAATAAATAAATATCAGTAACAGCATCTAATGCTTTCACTTCATTTAAAATCATTTTGGCACATGTTAGCTCATCTTGGAAAGTCATATCTTTAAAACTCAAATCAGATTCTCCGCTTCCTAGAAAATCCATTCTTATACTTGCAACTGAGTGTTTTTCTAAAATTCTGGATAAAGTTGTATAAGAAAACTTTGTTCCTGTATTACAGCCAGTAAAACCATGAAAAATAATGCATATTGGATATTTAGGTACATTAGGAATATGAATAAATCCTCTCATTATTCCTTTAGATGTGGGTATTTCATAATATTTTTGCATAATAACTCCTTTAAGAAAAAGATATGGATTGCATCATACAATCATCTAAATATTCTCCATTTTTATCAAATGGACTAAAATTAACCGTGTCACTATCAATAATTTTAAAAATATATTGTTCATTATTGATTGGGATATCATCAATAACATGATGACTAGAACGTAATAGATCAATTTTTTGTAATGTATTATCTACAAAAATAAATTGAAGCAAATCTTTATCTGCATGAATACTTATACATTCATTTTCACTATTATTTATAGAAGTTTCATAATAATCTTCAAATCTAGACGTATTTCTTATTTGTTTAAAAATATATAAAAACTTATCATTTTCATAATTTCCAACAACCATACAATAACTATGATTCTTGCATTCAAGTTTATCCCATGCAACAATTGTTATCTTATTTGATGAAGTCTTTTTGATATCGGCAATTGTATCTAAAACTTGTTGTTGTGTATCAAAAACATATCCAGTCTGTTGCTTCATATATAAACCAGCACCTAAAATAAATAATGCAGCTGATAGATATATTATTATTTTTAAATTTTTCTTCATAATTATTGAGTCGTGTAATTATATACAATATTAATTAATTCCGGATTCAAATCAACATGATCGCCAAATGAATCGTAAGCTTCTATTTGAACATCCTGATTTTCTCCCAAATATTCAATAATAAATTTTTGATTTGACACGACCTCTCCTCCTATTTCATAATTACCTGCTGTTATATCAATACTATTAATCATCCCAAACACATTAGGAATACAAACAATGTTATCCATTGGTGATAATGAAATCACATATGCATTTTCTGAACTATCAGGAAAAGATACATAATGAAAATCACTCTCATATTTACCTTTACTATTTTGTTCAAAAGTAAATAGCTTATATGTATTTTTATAAAAAGTAATTATAAAATATAACGACTTATCACTATCAATTGCAGCAGAATATGAAATTTCTTCATCATCCACATTAACATGAAAAACTTCTTGAATTGCTTTCTTTATATTTTCATCAGTATCTAATGTATATCCTGATTCAAGTTTCATATAAACACCTGCACCAATCAATCCAATTGCCATTACCAACGCAATAACAACTTTTATCCATTTTCCCATCTCAAACACCCCTTACAATTGTTTTTTTACTTCATCACTTAAAGCTTTATAACCATCATCATTGATATGTAATCCATCGATATAATATTTTTCCAATGGTTGTCCATTTTCACATAATGCTTGATAAACTGATATAAAATGAACATATTCATAAGGAATAACACGTTGATACTCCTGTTCAATCATCTTTAATATATCATTACTACGGATTCCTTGTTTTAATACCTGATAACCATGAACATTTTCTAAACATGGTATACAACCTACCAAATGAATTTGACATTCTGGTAAATTATAATGAATAATCTCTACCATTTCTTTAACATTTAATGCTATATCTCTTGGACTTGACATAACTGTATTTCCTAAGTCATTTGTTCCAATCATTAAAAAGACTTGACTTGGCTGATATTTGATAACCCCTTCATCAATGAAATGCAATAACATATCTGATGTGATTCCACCAATCCCACAGTTATGGGTATTCTCAAACTCACCAAACCATTTTTTAAGATGACAATATTCAGTAATAGAATCTCCATAAAAAACAATTCCATGAGGTTCAATATATTTATGTCCAGCTATAATTTGTAACATTCTTTTAAGAATTGACTCTCTTAATTGATACTGATTTGTATCATATTTCATATTTTCTCTCACAAGCTTCACTCCTTATGTTTCTATTATAACAAAAAAGTGTCCTAAAGACACTTAAATAAATAAAACCTGAACACATAACATATAAACAATTGTTCCACCAAAAATAGATAACAAAGTATTTCTTTTCCACAAATGTAAACCAATAACAGCTAAAACCCCTAATATCTCACAAATACCATGATTGCCACTTAATAAATCAACACCCTTTAAACAATAAACAACAAGCATTGCCATAATTGCAAAAGGTAAAACATTTCCTAAATATTCAATAATAGGGTGAGTATGATTTTTAAATAAAAGAAATGGTAGTAAACGTGTTAATAAAGTAACAAAAGCAATCACTGCAATTAATAATAAATCATGCATTTTCTTTTCCCCCTTTTTGATAAAGGATAATTAAACTCAATAATATCCCTATCATTGAAGGAATAATAAAAGATTCACTACCAAAAATAATTAAACATAAAATACTTATGATAAAACCAATATATGTATAAAGATGTTTCTCATTTGTTAAAAATTGTTCTAAAACAATAACAACAAACAAAGCCGTCATAGCAAAATCTAATCCAGTTGTATTGATTGTAATCAAAGAACCAATCAATGAACCAACTAAACTTCCAACAACCCAATAACATTGATCAAAGAAAGAAATTAAAAATAAATAAATCTTTTCATGACAACCCTCCGGTGTTTGAGAGGCAACCAATAGTGAGTAAGTCTCATCTGTTAAAGAAAAAATCATATAAGGTTTTAATTTACCCATTCCTTCAAACTTCTTAATCATTGATAGACCATAAACCAAATGTCTCGCATTAATAAGTAGTGTCATAATCGCTCCACTAATAAGTGTTGCTCCGGAAGTTAATAAGTTAATCGCAACAAATTGCATACTTCCAGCATATATAAAACAACTCATTAACAAAGCATAAATCACACCATATCCTTTACTCTCCAATAACATTCCAAACGCCATTCCTAAAACAATATATCCCATCATTACTGGAATAGTTGTCAAAAAAGCTTCTCGCATATCCTTTTTATACATTCTCTATAACTTCCTTTAATTCCTTTAAATTCTTTGCAATATATTCACAATCATTATTTTCAAATTCTTCTTTACTTCCATAACCATATAAAACACCAACACATTGTATTCGATTCAAATGTGCTCCAATCACATCATGTTTACGATCTCCTACCATCAAACAATCATCAACATTAAGTTGCTCTTGTTGTAAACAATAAGCTATGACATCTTTTTTATTCTTTCTCGTACCATCCAACTCAGCCCCATATATTCCTTTAAAATACTTCGTCAAACCAAAATGCTCAATTATTTTTTTAGCAAAAATATAAGGCTTACTTGTACAAATATATAAATCTTTTCCACTATCAATAAGAGATTTTAAAAAATCTTCCATTCCTTCATAAACTTCATTTTCAAACAAACCTATCTGAGAATAATATTCACGATATTTTTCTACTGCCTGCCAACTTTTTTCTTCATTCATTCCATAATACTTTTGAAATGATTCATCTAATGGCGGACCAATAAAAACTGTTAATTCATCTAAACCATTAATTCTAATATCAAATGAATTTAAACTATAAGCAACAGCTTTCGTAATTCCTAAAAAAGGATCCGTTATTGTTCCATCTAAATCAAATAATATATTTTTCATAAGCTCACCTCTTTTTTTAATTCATTATAGCATAATTTTATATAATAATATAACTTCGTACAAAAAAAGAATCGAAACATTTCGACTCTTTTTTAGAATACATATTTTTAAGGGAGATTTTATGAATTCTATTATTCTTTACACTTTTAATATACCGTGTCAATATGAACCATGTATGAACATTATTT
>OFML01000325.1_pt1 | contig 43646 bp, 28 predicted proteins | sample 1541831 | NCBI WGS metagenome assembly OFML01 (sample SAMN04209237, study PRJEB22552) | human gut metagenome | biome: gut; material: feces | host: Homo sapiens | place: USA: Oklahoma | reverse complement strand
CAGCAAAAACATACGTTGATTACTCATAATAGCATCTCCAGCTTTCGGAAATTGTGCTACGATACTATTTCCATTGCCAATAACAACGGTATCTATATCCATTTCCTTTAATTTCTGTTTTGCATAACGCAATGTGTGATTCACTAAAGATGGCATTGTATACTCTTTCCATTCCACATGATTTTGTTTTTTTGTTTCCTGATTCTGTCCCTCTTCCCCTGTAATGTTTTCCGCAACTAAAGCAGCCTTCATCACTTCTTTAAAAGGATCACCGGAATAGCTTAAATACTCAGAACTTTCAAACGCATAATAAACCATGACTTTAGGATCATCTGCCGGCGCCGCTGCCATAACAGAGTTCGTATAAATATCACCATACTGCCCGTGTTCATTGGCAATCTGTCCAGTACCGGTCTTTGCGACAATAGAAACATCGTCCATCTTATAACGTATATGACCAGTTCCCATTTTATCGTCAATTACCTGTTTCATAAGTTTCTTTACATAATCTGCACTCTTTTTTGAGATTGGCTGTCCTACTTGCTTTGTGTCATACTGTTGAATCGTTTTGCCACTGCTGGCATCAATAATACGTTCCACTACATATGGCCGCACCATCTTGCCATCATTTAAAATTGCTGTATAAGCCTGTGCCATTTGCAAAGCTGTTACAGAAATACCTTGACCAAAACCAGTATTCAGCTTTTCTGAAGCATAAGTAAAGTTCATATTTCCTTTACTGTTTTCCACAAAAGGAATATCAACTTTTTGATTAAATTTAAATTTATTCAATACATAATCCTGATAGATGCTTGGATCCATATATTTAGTAAGCAGTTCACATATAGCGATATTACTGGATACAATAAAACCTTTATCAAATGAAATCGTGCCATAATTCTTGTTTAATGCATCATAAATCGGCTGAATACCGCCTACTTTTGTAGCACTTCGATAAATTTTTCCTTTTTCATCTGTACCAAAATAAAAGACCCCACTATCATATTTTTTATTATATGGATAATTACCGCTATCTAATGCGGCTGCGTAAGTAATGCCTTTCATAACCGAACCTGGTTCATATAAGTATTGACTTGGTACATCCAGATAATCTTTTATATCGCGCTTATTTAAGTCAAAACTCGGTAAACCAGCCCAGCCTAGCACCTTACCTGTTTCCACTTCCATGACCAGTCCCCAACCACGATCGGCTTTAACTTCTTTCATCGTTTTTTTCAGACTGCTTTGTAAAGCAAGTTGTACATTGCGATCTAGGGTAAGATACACATCATTTCCATTCTTCGCATATTTTTTCGTATATTTTGTTCCTGGTAAAATATTGCCATTGGCATCTTTTTGGTAAACCTCTATACCGTCTTCTCCTTGTAAAAAAGTATTCAACGATTTTTCCAATCCCATCTGTCCTTCGATTTGACCGCTTTGTTCATTATATTGTGCATAACCGATTAAATGCGAAGCAAATGTGCCCGTAGGATAACTGCGTTCCACTGACTTGGTAAATGTAATACAAGGTAATTCTAATGCTTCAATGCTCTCTTTTACACTTTTGGAAAGATTTTTTCCTTTTGTTCCTAGTTCAGTCTGATATTGTTTATTATCAATTGCATTTTGTAAGATATCACGTATAGAATCTTCCTTCATATCTAGCTTTGGTGCTAGTAAACGCGCCGTCTTATCCACATTTTTTACATATGCCGGCACATTGCCGATTCCTTTGCGACTTTTATCCAAAATCGCAACAAGCGTATAGGTATCTTCATCCTGTGCGATTACTTCTCCACCGCGATCATAAATCGTTCCCCGGTTTCCTTTTAATACCGTTGTGTTAGAGATATCGGGTTCTTTAAAATCTTTTACATTGACACCACTACGAAAATGCTTCTGCGTCACCATAGTAAAAAGCACATTTGATAAAATGAGTGTTGCTATTACCATCATGATGATCAGCAATCCTGCCAATGTACGATTACTTCTTCTAGGATTCATAGTCATCCACCTTTACTCATTGTTCTTCTTGTCCTCATCCCCCATGACAACGACCTGATCCTGATTCGTTTTAATGCCATCTTTTTCTGCCATGCCTAATACACGTTCACGATTTTCTAATTTATTTACTTCGTTTTCTAGACTACTAACAGTTTCTTTTAAGGTTGTTGCTTTTTCTTCTACCTTACTAGCTTCAATGGAAAGGTTATAGTTATACGATTTCAATCCAATACGCGCACCTAAAAATAACAGCACTGCCAGTGTCAACAGCAGTGTTGCCACACCTTCGATACGGAATCTTCTTTTACGTTTTACTAATTTCGCCTTTGCCATTGTTACTTACCTTATCCTTTCTATAATTCTTAATTTCGCTGAATGACTGCGGTTGTTCTCCATCAGTTCTTCTTCTTGCGCGGTAATTGGTTTTTTGTTGATGAGTTTATAGGGCGCTTCTTCCATATCACTTGGTAAGATAGGAATGCGCTTGTCATATTGCTTAGGACGACTTGCTGTTTGGAAAGCCTCTTTTACGATACGATCTTCCAACGACTGAAAACTGATCACGCAAATTCGTCCATGAGGATTCAGCATTTGCAAGGCCTCTTGCAACACTTCTTCTAATTCCCGTAATTCATCGTTTACGGCAATCCGTATCGCTTGAAACACCTTTTTCGCAGGATGTCCTTTCTTATTCAGTACCTTTGCCGGAAGTGATGCCTTAATAACATCTACCAATTCAAAGGTTGTACGAATTGGTTTATCTATGCGTTTCTTTTCAATATTGCGCGCAATCTGTTTAGCAAACGTCTCTTCTCCATAGGTATAAAAAATCTTTACTAAATCTTGATAGCTCCAAGTGTTTACGATCTCATAAGCATTTAATGCCTGACTTTGATCCATTCGCATATCCAATGGAGCATCAAAACGATAAGAAAAGCCGCGTTCTGCTTCATCGAATTGGGGAGAACTTACTCCTAAATCTAGTACCAAACCATCAATTCTATTTACACCATAAGCCGAAAGTTCTTCTTTCAGATGAGAGAATGGGCTATGGATGCATGTGAAGTTATCTGCCACCTGCAATAGTCTTGGTGTCGATTCTTCAATCGCACTGGCATCACGGTCAAATGCATATAAATGACCGTCAGGAATTTGTTTCAAGATCTCACAACTGTGTCCTCCTCGACCCAGCGTTCCATCCACATAAATGCCATCATGTTGTATATGTAGTCCTTCTATGCTTTCCTGCAGCAAGACACTGTAATGTTTGTTCATAATAGAAACTCCGTAAGATTTTCCGCAATCTCTTCAAATGCAGCATCACCATCTTCATCCAGTGGTTCCCAGCGCTCTTTGGACCAGATTTCCACATGGTTAGCAGCACCGATGATACGGCATTCTTTTGTCAGATCCGCAAGTTTGATTAATGAGGATGGGATTAAGATCCTTCCCTGTGCATCAATTTCACATTCTGCCGCTTTGCTTGTCATCATACGTACAAACATGCGGGCATCTTTCTTGGTGGATGGCAATTTCATCAGCTGTTCATAAATGAGCTGCCATTGTTCCTTTGTATAAATACTTAAGCAGCCGTCTAAACCGCGTGTGATGATGAGCGTATCGCCAAGTTCTTCACGGAATTTTGCCGGAATGATGATACGCCCTTTTTTATCAATATTGTGTGCGTATTCACCCATGAACATGACGTTTACCTCCACTTTCCACCACTTTGTGCTACTTTACTCCACCATTATATCGCTTTTTATGCTATTTGTATAGATAATTTCTAACTTTTATTTGTCGCTTTTTTACAAATGCTTACAAAATCTCCTTTCTTTCCAGTTTTTTCTGAGTATCTTATGTGGCATATAAGTTGAAATACGCAAGAAGCAGATGAATTCCCTCTTACATCATTTGTAAAACGAATTGCTTCTCAACAACATTTCTGTTTTTCTTATGCTTAACGCCGCAAAAAAAAGCCATGGTGTTCCATGACTTTATCATTTTATTTCATTTCATCTTTTTTCTCCGACAAAACGATTTAGGAAAAAAAGTAATATTATATTTCATCAGCAATGCATAAGCAAATCCACACAACGCCAAATTGACAAGGTATAAGGTATATAGAAAACAGCAAAAGGTAGGATGTAAGCAAGACATCATGTAACACCTCATAGGTCATAAAATTAATGCTTCCTACAATCCATAACATCGATATATACAGAAAACGACTAAGTTTTATTCGTTTTCTAAGTAACAACCATTACGATAACTTTCTAGTACATAATTTTTCTAAAGCATGTTGCACATAAGGAGCATCCTCATCATTGATCAAAGCCATTAATGTATCTCCGGTAAATAAGACAGTATCTCCCTTAGGAATAATTTCGGCATTTCCTCGATGAATGCTGATAATCAGACATTTGCCCGGCCAGGCAATATCACTGACCTTTTTCTCACATACCTCGCTGCCGATTTCAATTGCGGCTTCAACAATATGTTTCTTTCCTTGAAACGCATCTAAATTCACACCATTCTTCCATAAAAGCTTATGCAATAAACTTTCATAAATGGGATCACAATTCAATATATTGGCCGTTAAGTAAGCACATAAGGAAACTAGCGCTAAAGGTAATAAATGCGTCAAAGTGCCACTCATTTCCGCAATCAAAATAATACCGGTAATCGGTGCTCGTACGATTGCCGCAAAGAAAGCAGCCATGGCCATGATAATAAAGTTTGCCAGATACATCTCAGGAATCTGAAAATACTGTATGGCGATAAGGCCATAAATGGCTCCTACAAAACTGCCGAGCACCAACAATGGGAAAAAGATGCCACCGGGTGCTCCACTGCCAAAGCTAGCTAAAGAAAAGATAAATTTTACTACCAGCAATAAAATCAAGGTTTTTAAGAGCAATGGCTCTTTTCCACTTAACATCTCGATCATCGTATGCCCACTGCCTAACACTTCAGGAAGGATGAGCATAAGCACACCGGCAATCATTAAAGGAATCAAAACACGATAATGGGCTTTTAGTCTTGGCACTTTTTCATACCAATCCTGAAACTTTAACGTCATCTTATTATATAGGACACCACATAAACCACAAATGATGCCTAACAACAGAATGCTTCCATAATAGCCTAATGGTAAAGTTTCTGTGACTACAAAATGAAATGCCGGTTCTAAGCCAAACACATATTGTGATAGAAAATCACCGGTAACACTGGCACACATGACCGAAACTAAAACAGAAACGGAAAAGTTTTTATGTACCTCTTCCAAGGCAAACATGACACCTGCCAAAGGCGCATTAAATGCCGCACTAAGTCCTGCCGCTGCACCACAAGTCAATAATAATTTTTCTTCCATCTTTACACGATGAAAGATACGTGACATACCCTTGCCACCCATAGCTCCTAATTGAATACTTGGCCCTTCTCGCCCTAATGATAACCCTCCAAAAGCGCATAAGGTCCCAGCAACAATTTTATAAGGCAATATTTTATACCATTTTTGATCAAGAAACGAAATGATTTCTCCTTCCACCTGAGGGATACCACTTCCTGAAATCAATGGTTCTTGTTTTAGGCACCAGCCAATCAAAACACCAAGCACTAACAAAAAGAGAAACCACCCTATAATATAGAGAAGGTTATCCCAAATCACGGATGCCATAAAGGCAATAAACTGTTCCGCATAGCCTAATAGCAAACGATAGATAATGGCGATCAATCCGGCAAGTAATCCACAAGCCAAGCCTTCCATGATCAACACATATTTAAAATTTCCTTCACTCTCTAAAATATGACGAGTACTGCCCTTCTCCTTTTTCATGTTACTCCCTCTTTCCAATTACATAAAAAGTATAGCATTATCTTTACATAGTGACAAATACAAATCTTTTTCTCCTATGCAATGTGCTTTAGGAACACATATCTCATAAAACTTTTCCTTATCATCAAAAAAGACTTATCCCACACACTTTGATTCGATCATATGTGGCGATAAGCCTTTTCTATGATTTTCCTGTTGTTGCTTGTTTCTAATCGTATATGATTCAGCTTTTTAAAATAAGGACATCTGATTTTCTTCCTGTAAGCCTTCTAAAACCCCCATCGACTCCAGTTTCTTAATCAGCGTACCACTCAAGGCGGTTCTTCGCTGTAAATCCTCTTTGGATAAGAATGCCCCATTCTTGCGAGCTTCCACAACAGTATCCGCAACACTTTCTCCCAAGCCATCAATACTGGTGAAAGGAGGAATAATGTAGTTAGGTCGTTCTGGATCGACAATAAAATCACGACTGGCGGAACGCATTAAATCAATATTAGCGAAATAATAACCACGCAATGTCATTTCCAATGCCAGCTCTAAAGTATTATAAGTATCCTTATCCTTCTTGGTGACATCCTTTTTCTGCGCGTTGTCATGCAACTTAAAGTCAATTTCCTGCATCTTTTTACGAATGGATTGTTCTCCCTTGATCATTGTTTCAATATCATATGCATCACAACGAATACTAAAGAACATACAGTAGTAATATTGCGGTTCATGCACCTTAAACCAAGCAATGCGGATGGCCATCATGACATAGGCAACGGCATGGGCTTTCGGGAACATGTATTTGATCTTTTTACAAGATTCAATATACCAGTCTTCCACCCCGTTTTCTTTCATCTCCGGTATCCATTCATCCTTCAGTCCTTTTCCTTTACGAACACTTTCCATGATCGTAAAGGCCAGTTTTGGACGCAAGCCCTTGTGCAATAAATACACCATGATGTCATCACGACATCCGATTACGCTCTTTAATGTACAAATACCATCATCAATCAGATCCTTGGCATTGCCTAACCATACATCTGTACCATGAGATAAACCGGATATTTTCAATAACTCATCAAATGTGGTTGGACGTGTTAACTCCAGAATTCCACGAACAAACGGTGTACCGAACTCCGGTAAGCCGGCAGCTCCAGTTTCTTCGGTATTCTTACTAGTATCTATTTTTAACGCATCCACCTTAGAGAAAATGCTCATGGTTTCCGGATCGTTCATAGGAATGGTCGTTACATCAATTCCACTCATACGCTCCAACATCTTCATCGCTGTAGGATCCACATGACCAAGGATATCAAATTTCAAGATATTATCATGAATCTGATGGAAGTCAAAATGCGTCGTCTTCCATTCCGCATACGGGTCATTGGCAGGATATTGTACCGGTGTAAAATCATGCACATCTAAATCCAATGGGACGACGACGATGCCACCTGGATGTTGACCGGTCGTTCGTTTGACGCCTTCACAACCTTTTGCTAAACGCAAGATCTGGGCATTGCGCATACTGCCTTCAATTCCCATCTCTTCCTCATAGCCTTTCACATAACCAAACGCCGTTTTTTCGGCTACCGTACCAATCGTACCGGCACGATATACATGGTCTTCACCAAACACTTCTTTGGTATAGGCATGGGCATTGGGCTGATAATCACCGGAGAAATTCAAGTCGATATCCGGCACCTTATCACCTTCAAAACCTAAGAAGGTTTCAAAAGGAATATCGTGTCCATCACCGCGAATTGTTTCTCCACAATTCGGACATTCAATATCTGGTAAATCATAGCCATTTAACACACTGCCATCGGTAAAGAACTTTACATAATGGCATTTCGGGCAGACATAATGAGGTGCTAAAGGATTTACCTCAGTAATCTCTGACATCGTAGCGACAAAGCTAGATCCTACCGAACCTCGCGAACCTACCAGATATCCATCATCCAAGCTCTTCTTTACCAATAAATGAGAAATATAGTAAACCACATAATAACCGGCGCCGATGATACTATCCAATTCTCGATTTAAGCGTTTCTCCACGATATCCGGTAAGACAGGTCCATATTTCTTATGGGCATTTTCAAAACAAATTTCTCTTAGCTTTTGATCAGAACCTTCAATATCCGGTGGATATAAAGCATCCTTGACCGGACGTATCACTTCAATCTGATCCGCTATCGCCTTGGTATTCTTAATGACCATATCATAAGCACGCTGTTGGCCCAACCAAGCATATTCTTTTAACATTTCATCCGTGGTACGCAAATGCTGATCCGGGCTTTTAAACTTGCGGCGACGTTCCTGATTGTAAATATATAAGGCATGACGCATACCGCCAATCGCCTGAGAATTGATATAAATGTCACGAATCAGCTTTTCATTAGGATGCACATAATGCGCATCACTGGTTGCCACGACGATTTTTCCCATCTCTTCTGCCTTTTCCACGATGGACATTAAGATTTCTTTTAACCGCGCTTCATCTACGATGGAATTGCGTTCTACTAAGAAACGATAGTTGGCAAGTGGCTGTATTTCGATGTAGTCATAAAACTGCATGACCTCTGCTAACTCTTTTTCACTGCGCGTCTGGGCCATGTCGAAAACTTCCCCATTCACACAGGAAGAGCCGATCAATAAATTGCCGTTCATCCGGCGCTTTTCTATTTCTTTACGAATGATGCGCGGTTCTGCGACAACATTTGCTGTACTTTTACGATTATAGCTTAAATATTCCGTATGCGAGAGTGTAATCAGCTCAAACAATTCCTTTAAACCTGCCATGTTTTTCGCAAGGATAGTCACATGCTTATCTCTGACTTTATTAAAACAATCAGGATCTTGCATATCTTGTAACTGTTTCAAGGTTTTGATATGCTTTAGATCATTTAACATATGCATAAAGACCTGAGCCAACACTTCAGCATCATAATCAGCACGATGGGCTACATCTTCATCATAGCGAATACCATACTGACGTGCCAGATTGCCCAAGCGATAACCTTTGCGATCCATCATACTGCGGGCCAGATCCAAGGTATCAATGACCGGATTCATTAATGGCTTACGACCGATACGTTCTAATTCCGCATTTAAGAAGCCATAGTCAAAGCTGGCATTGTGGGCAACTAAGATACTATCACCGATAAATTCCAGAATCTCATCGACACATTCCGCAAACGGTTTGGCATTCTTCATGTTTTCTTCTGAAATATTGGTTAATTCAGTTGTGAATGCACTTAAGGCAATCGGTGGTTTGACAAACAGCTGTAAGCTTTTTATGCAGGTGCGATCTTTCATGATCTGCCCGCCAAACTCAATGATATGATCAAAGCGCGAAGATAAACCGGTCGTTTCTAAGTCGAATACACAATAGGTTCCCTTTTCCAGTTCCGTGTCATCCCCATTGCGCACGATCTGTAACATAGGGTCAACCATATTCATTTCCACACCATATAAGATCTTCATCGGTGTTTCACGTTTCTTGTTAATGCCATCAACCACCGTCTGTGCAGTAGGAAATGCCTGAACAACACGATGATCAGTCAACGCAATCGCATCCCAGCCCCATTCATTCGCTGTTTTGATATACTCGCTGATATCACATACCCCATCCATTTCAGATAGCTTCGTATGTACGTGTAACTCTACACGCTTTTCTTCTGCTTCATCCACACGTTTGACTTCAGGTACCTTCTGGATCACATCCGGCATAAAGACCAGTTCACGAGAATAGGAATCAAACTCCACTCGTCCATATGCAACGACACAATCTCCGGCACCGATTTCATTAAGAACTTCCTTTGTGATAGAACCACGTTCAAAACGCTTCATGATGATGGCATCATCGTCATCCGCAATCCACAGTGTCTGAATATCCTTGCCATTTCGTAAAGTTCTTACTTCACTGTCAAAGATCTTCCCATGGATGCGAATATCATGACATTCTTCGCTAATATCATGAATGGAAAAGGGCACATACCCATCTAAGCCCTTTTTCTTTTTAGGTTTAAAGCTATAGGCTTTTTTCTCTTCATATACTTGTGTCGGCTTAGGCGCTTCCTCTTTCATCTTCACCGTTGGAATCTTTACGCTGACCTTCATTTCTTCAACCGTAATTGCCAATTGGAAGCCACAGTTTTTCAAAAACTCTTCAAGCAGATGTTTATTTTGAATTGCGATATCACGATCAGTTTCATTCGCAATATGATAAATCAGATACTTTTTCTCTAAGGATGGCAGACTGTCCTGAAAAATACGCAACGTTGGATGCAGACTGACAAAGTGCTGGATATATTCACTTACTTCTAAGATCGACGTATCACTGTTTTCTACGGTAAGATATACTTCGGTTTTACAACGAGTAATTTTTGCTAAACGCATACAAAAAACATGCCATACCTGAAAAGGCAATAGCTTAGGTAAGGCCAATTCCATATGCAAAACATTGCTGCGCTTGCGATATACCGGTTTCATGTTAAAAGAGCCTTGTTCAAAATAGACAAGATCGGGATTATCCTCTTCCATTTTCTTTACTAAATCAATCAGTTTCAGTTCCATCCAATTCCTCATTTCTTACGTTTCTTATGATATCATAAATCGTTCTTTAGCAAAAGTAAAAAGGCAAAGGATTTCGATTTTCATATTTTCACATAAAATAAAAACAGCCTCATTTTTATAAGCTGCTTTCTTTGTGATGAAGATGGTACATTCCTCTATAATATCAGGGTTTTTTCTTGATGATGATGGAAACACTCCCACTTACATCTTTATAATTGGGATTGGTAATTTTGTAATAAACCTTTGTTGTACCTACGCTTGTGCGTGTAGGTTTTATCTTCGACCATTTTTTCTTTGTATTGCTACGATAGTAGATTGTTGAATGGGGTTTTATCTGCGTCATACAAAGAGTATGCTTTTTATGGTCATAGCTGCCATTATATCCTTTTATCTTTGGCTTTTGCGTAGCTTTCGATACTGTGATATTGGCTTTGCCGGTGATTGTCTTTCTTGCATTAGGATTGCTAATTTTATAATACACGCTTGTCGTGCCAACGTTCGTTCTCATTGGCTTTTCCTTTGTCCAATCCTTTTTTAAGCTGGTGCGATAATATATGGTTGAGCCTGGTAGTGTTTTTGTGATAGAAATCGTATGTTTCTTTTCATCATATGTATGTTTATAATCATTGATACGCGCTTTGCAATTCGCTTTATGTACGATGATCTCTGCACTGCCATACATATCTTGCGCATAATGTGGATTCATCACATGATAGTAAACCATTGTTGTACCTGCATTTGTTCTAGTTGGTTTCTTTGAAGACCATCCACTCTTGGTACTGGTACGATAGGTAATCGTAGAGCCTGCAGGTACATTTTGTAATGAGATACTGTGTGCTTTCCCATCATAACTACCTTTATACGCATTTACGTTAACAGGCAATGTGATTCCGCCTTTTTGTATCCTAAAGCTCTGTGAGGTCGTCAAGGCTATCCTGTTTATTTGTATCGGCGTTGTTCTTTCTGCTTTTTCTCCTTTTACCCCGCATACAGCATAAGCTGTATCACTAGGCTGTAATGCATAACCTTTTTTTAACTTTCGAAGAAAAAATGCCTGATTCTTTGTATCATCTATGTTTGTAAAAAATAAATCTACATTATTTTTTTGTCGCATAGAGGTCAGTAATTCTTTAGTTTTCGTATCTTTTATCGTATAGCTGCCATCTTTTTGACGTATAAATTCGTATATTCCTTTGTCATCATTGGTCGCTGTTTCCAGCATTGCCGTATGGTTAACATTTTTTACATAGATATCACCAAATGCAATTTGGGCATAAAAATGCGTTCCTAGATTTTGCTTTGTCCCCATCAGATGATATGCTGCCGGATTCACTCCCACCGTATTAGAAACACTAGCAAAGTCATTATGTTGTGCATGTACTCTTACCCAGTAAGGTTGATCGGCAAATGCTTTGGTGAAGGTGAGTTTGCTTGTAACAAATTCGTCAGTTAATTCACATTCCGCATCATGACATACATCAATCTGATAAGTAGTAGCATCGGCTATTTTGTCCCATTGAAAAGTGTAATTCATCCCTGAACGGCTAACCCTTAGCTTCGGTTTAGCAAGATTGACGGCAGGTGTAAAATCGTGCAAATAGAGAAAGCCTTGAAATCCCGGATAATACGTTTTTAGATATGCGAAGGTATTGGTCTGTGTGTAAAAGGCTTCCCCACCATAACTGGAATTGGAAATGGTCAGATATTCTCCTTCAATTTTTTCCACAATAGCCACATGACCTCCCCAATCTCCATTCCAACACATCACACTGCCAACCTTAGGTATAGAACCATACGCATAATAATGATGTTTTGTATTGTAATCGTACCATTCTTTCGCCATCCCGGTAGATAATTGTGGGGGTTCTCCTAATATTTCATAGGCTCTTCCCCACGCATATGCCGTACAATTGGGCATACCATAATCATATTTATAATATATATTTTGATCCGAATAATAATGAAAATCACTTTTTGAAGGTGCGCTGCTGCGAGCAAAGAAATAGGTCTTCGCTTTCAGCTGATATGTACCATTAACAAAGCTTGTTAAAACAGCTAAGGTGATTGCCAAGAATGAAACGATGAATTTCTTTAAAAAGCGCATACGTCCACTTCCTTTTATGTGTCTATTATATCAGTTTCCACCGCGAAATAACATATGTGTCACATCAAATGATGGACATTTGTATTTTGATGTTATCTTTCACAAGAAAAAAGGCCAGTGTTTTTCTGGCCTTTCATCACACATTTGTCAAATATTTATATTCCATCTTATTATCCATATCCGCAACCACTAGGATATATTTTCCAGACTCCTGATGCATCTTTTACTAACATGATCTGCCATTCAGGATATTCACTGTTTTTATTTAATGTATCACTGCTAAAGTTGCCGGTTTTATAATCCATGAAAAACAAAAGGGTATCTGCTTTTGTATAGTACTCTCCATGTTCTTTTGATTGTTTATCCCCGGCATACACCAAACGTTCCATCGTACAATCTTCAAATGATCGTACAAAATCTTTTTTTATGACGTTTACCGCTTCTTCAAGTTCTAGTCTGGAATACTTTGTGGAAACTCCATAGTCGATCTCTACATCGTTGCTGATGGTTCCTTTACAGCCTGTGAAGATAACACAAAGCACAACACTCAACATAATAATACGGAATCGTTTCATACCCTTCCACCTTCCTTCTTCTTTATGATACCAAAAATCTATCTTTCATATCTTAATAAATCCTAAAGTATTTCTATTTATTCTGTAAGAAAAGAAGAGACAATTCATCTTGCCTCTTCAAGTTCATTTATTCTTCTACATACTTTCTTTTCTTGCGCAATACTGCTAAGACAGCTCCACTTAAGATAACCATGATACCTGCTGTTTGTGCCTGCGAAGTATCCCCTGTTTTAGGCGTATCTGTTTTGTCTGTTGTGTTAACTGGCTCTTTTTTGTGTTGCTCAATTGCTTTCAACTGTTGTAATGCTGTCACAAGTGTTTCATATGCTTGTTGAATTTCAACTTTTGTTGCATCTTTCTTTTGTAAGATGTTTTTAGCATCTTTTAATGCTTTTTCAAATGTTTTCCAAGATGCAGCGGTATAAGCACTTTCTTTTTTCTTTTCAGCTTTTTCAACTAAGTTTTGTAAAATCGCTTTGGCACTAGTTTGACTAACTGCCTCTAAGGATTGAATTGCTTTTTGAATATTCTTTACTTGTACTTTCACATCATCTTGACTTGCTGCAGCGTCAGCATAAACTTTTTCGGCTGCTTTGATCGCTTTCTGTAGCTTCGCATAGCTTGCACTTGTAAAGCCCTCTGCCTGTATAGCTTTGGCTTCATCTAATGCATTTTTCAGTTCTGCTTTGTCTACAACAATTGGTGTTTCTTCTTTTTTCAAAGCCGAAATAGCTTTTTCAATTGCTGTTACCTGTGCATTTACAGCATCCTGTGTTGCCTTATCATCGGCATATACTTTTTCAGCTGCCTTGATTGCTTCCTGTAACTTCGCATAGCTTGCACTTGTGTAGCCATCTGCCTGTACAGCTTTAGCTTTATCTAATGCTTTTTTCAGCTCTGCTTTATCTACAACAATTGGTTTTTCTTCCTTTTCCAATGCTGCAATGGCTTTTTCGATTGCTGTTACCTGTGCATTTACAGCATCCTGTATTGCCTTATCATCGGCATATACTTTTTCAGCTGCTTTGATTGCTTCTTGTAGTTTCGCATAGCTTGCACTTGTGTAGCCATCTGCTTGTATAGCTTTGGCTTTATCTAATGCTTTTTTCAGTTCTGCTTTATCTACAACGATTGGTTTTTCTTCCTTTTCTAAAGCCGAAATAGCTTTTTCAATTGCTGTTACCTGTGCATTTACAGCATCCTGTGTTGCCTTATCATCGGCATATACTTTTTCAGCTGCCTTGATTGCTTCCTGTAACTTCGCATAGCTTGCACTTGTGTAGCCATCTGCCTGTACAGCTTTAGCTTTATCTAATGCTTTTTTCAGCTCTGCTTTATCTACAACAATTGGTTTTTCTTCCTTTTCCAATGCTGCAATGGCTTTTTCGATTGCTGTTACCTGTGCATTTACAGCATCCTGTATTGCCTTATCATCGGCATATACTTTTTCAGCTGCTTTGATTGCTTCTTGTAGTTTCGCATAGCTTGCACTTGTGTAGCCATCTGCTTGTATAGCTTTGGCTTTATCTAATGCTTTTTTCAGTTCTGCTTTATCTACAACAATTGGTTTTTCTTCCTTTTCCAAAGCTGCAATAGCTTTTTCGATTGCTGTTACCTGTGCATTTACAGCATCCTGTGTTGCCTTATCATCTTTCAGAACTTCCCTTGCTTTTGTTACAACTGTCATAAGATTCAGATAACTTTCTTCTGTATAAGCATCTGCTTCATACGTATCTGCCTGCTCGATGATCTTCTTCAAAGCTGTTTTATCAGCCTGTACAAAGACACGTAATTCTACTTCTTTTCCTAAAACTGTGCCTTTGACCTTGTAATCACCAGATACAGCAGTATCGATGTTGCTAAGATCCCAAGAAATCGTTTCTTTTAACACATTTCCATTATCCAATGTTACCATGACATCTTTTGGCAGTTTCGCTGTCACATTATTTTCTTTAAAGGCTACTAGTACCTCTTCAGGCAATGTAACATCGTTTACAACTGCTTGTGGGAATGCCACCTTTATATGATTAAAGACGGTTGTAGATCTAAAGGTTTGTACACCAATATAGCCATCTACAATATCTGCATCACTTTTCTGTGCAATCTGTAGATCATTCACATAATAGGTCAAGGTTCCCTTACCATCATAAGCAACCTTCAAATGATATGTATCCGCATCCACAATTGCTGGTGGTAATAGTTTATCAATATGCCAGTCTTGGCCATTCATATTTTTAAAGATTTTTGCGATTGCGCCATTTTCATTACGTTCCACATTTACACAGAACCATAATGATGTAGGAGCATTTTTATCTTTTACACCAAATACTAAACCGGCCGCAATACCTTCCTTGATGCTCATATCAGCTTCTAATACAAATGGCTGATCCTTAGAAATCTTCGTATCACTTAATTGGAAGCTATCTCCACCGGTATTTTTCCCTTCCATACCTTCCTCAGTGATTTCCCAAACCTCATTGGTATTCCAATTTGTGATATTAGAATCTAGTGATGGTACAATAGCTTGTACACTAACTTCATCACTTAACTCCCCTACCGTTGCCTGAATCCGATAGACACCGGCCTTTAAAGCTTTTACTGTAATACTGCCTTTCTCTTCTTTAACGATTTGTAAGCCTTCAGGAAGTGTCCACTTGATATCGTTCATTTCACTTAGATTTGGATACACATTTGCATCAACCGTGAATTCTGTATCTACATGAACACGCTCTTTAGCGGATACGTATAGCTGTGTTTTCGCCGTCTCACTTCCCGATTTTTTGCTATACATAGACTTCATATCATAAATCTTTAGATCATCAATCGTTACATCCCCATCGTTTGTGAAAAAGGACATGGCAATATTATGATTATCTTGATAAAGTGTTGTTGAAATATTTGCTTCACCATCATTACCAAATGCTTCTACAGCACCTTGATCAACTAAAATACGCAGTTTGATTTTATTTCCTTCTAATGGTGTCAACTGATAAGAGAAATTACCACTGTTCATATAATGACCAGCATTTCTAGCATCCAGTACCATCTTTTTATTTACCACATCGTATTTATAGATAAGTTCTTTTCCACCGCCTTGACGCAGTTTAAAGCCAAATTCTTTACTACTGCCTAGTGTAAACGTACCCTCTACATCATAGTAAATACCTGATACACCACGTAATATATTATCATCGTTTGCGGAAACTTTCTTATTTGCTGTCTGATATAGGATATGTTCTTGGTCCCGCAGTTTATTGACTTCTTCAACCACATTACTAGTTACTACATATTTACCATCACGATCGGTTATCAAACCATATTCCTGTGGCAGAGATTGTGACCCTTTATATATCTTGCCATCAAACTCTGTAAAGTCTTGCAGCCAGCTGATTCCGATTTGACGATTCTTTCCGGTACCATCTTCAAAGAATGTCATGGTTGCATATTTTCCAAAACCACGCCATGGATCTTCATTAGAATCCACATTGATACGATCGGTATCAGCTACCCATTTGAAAACATCGCCATCTCTTTCCATGTGACCGATGACATAGAAACCGGCACTACCGTTATAAATCCACTTCTGCTCACCGGTTCCATTCACTTTTGCAGGAATAAGCCCCGGACATTCTGAATAAATCTGATCACCATTTTTATACGTAAGATTTTGTGTGCGTGTCCATGTTTTCAAGTCTTCACTTGCAAACAGCTGGGCAGCGCCACCCGCAGTAATCATATACCATTTTGTATCCCCATCGATCTTAAATACTTTAGGATCACGGAAATCATTTCCACTAAGTGTATTTCCTTCATTTGGCAAGACTGGATTTCCTTCATATTTGATCCAAGTTGTTCCATGATCTTTTGAATATGCAATGGCTTGTGATTGTTTACCATTCTTTTCATTATGATAAGTAAAAATAGCTACTAATTTAGAATCCCCTTCTTGATTATCCGTAAAGAAACCAGAAGTGTTATCCTTATCTTCTACCGCAGATCCAGAGAAGATTAATCCAAGATCATCAATCTGGATACCTAGAGGCTGTTGTTCCCAATTCACGAGATCCTTTGAACGAACATGTGCCCATGATTGTTTATAAAAGTTATTATTTGGTGAATACTGATAAAACAAATGCCAATAGCCATCGGTAGAATCATATACCATACCATTTGGATCATTCATGAAATTGATTTGTGGTGTTACATGGAACTGCGCACGATTTTCTTGAGCTGCCAATTCCTCATTGCTAAACCATTTATTCACAGCAAATTGATAGGTTTTTGTAAAACCATCACGTTCAACACTGATCATGACATTGGCAAAGTTAGTTTCAAAATCATCAGCACGCAATGTATAAGCATCTTTCACTTCTTCACGTGGACGTGTCACGCGTAAATTGCGATCTTTTATCGTAATATAGACCTTTCCATTGCCACTAGGCTTCAATGTCACTTCATCAATACCGGCAGCTATATCCATACCATAAATGGTAGTACGTGGATCAATAGCTGGTGTAATACTTACACCATCACTTAATGCAAGTGTTGTTAATTCCGGTTCTGAAATGTTTGGACGTTCTGTTTCATTTTGATAATATAAATTTTGATATACGACACTGCCATCCCAAGTAAGCAGGCCTAAATATCCATCACGATGACGATCATCCTGAACATGTGCAACCCCTTTTCCATTGACATAAGCATAAATATCAGAGCCAACTACAGTAACTTTCAAATCATAGGAACCATCTTCATTCGGTGCCACTTCACTTAGCGGAATTTCAGCTAAACTGCCACCTGTTGGAAATTCAAATAATTTGAAGATGTTATTTGTGTAATCGGCGTTAAATGCATAACAACCAGCTTTAGGATCGTTAGGGTTTTCGACACGGAACAATAAAGCTCCTGCGCCTTTACCATGTTTATTGACCGTATGCACCTGATAAGTAAAATCTTGACTTTTAGTATCGGATATGGCGAAGTTATCACCGGTTCCAGAGGATGTAAGACCATCCTCGCCTTTTGTCCAAATACCTTGAAGTCCTCTCAAATTTTCAATATTTGTTTTGAAATTATCTACGGTACGAATCGTTCTGTCCGTAAATTTTATGTTAGAATAGGCAGCTTCTGTTTTAAAGGTCAAAATACCGATATAGCCTCCTACCCATGCATCGATTTTACCTTCCATCTGATATAAACTGCCACCTTCACTTTGCACCTTATAAATAAAGGTACCATCTGCTTTTACATCCAGATCTAAGTGAATTTTCTTCGTGATATCATAATCTGTTAATTGGATTTGCTCGGCATAATCTTCTCCCGCCGGGACCTTGAAGACACGCATGATGTTGCCATCTTGTTCCCTAACAACATTGGCTCCTTTCCATGTAGTCGAAGGTTTATCTTTATCCCCTATGCCAAATACCAGAGCCGCTGAATTTTCACCACCAGCCGTGAGTTCAACATCAGCGCTGTAATGAAAATCATTGACCAGCTCATTGATTTCATTACTTACCGCAAAGTTATCGCCACCCGTATTTTTTAAGAGAATGCGATTTTCTTGCACATCCTTATCTCCCCCAATAAAATCAGATAGTGTCATTTCCTCTATGCTTTTTTGCATTTGGGAAACCATCTTTGGATTTGTGGCCGCTACGATAGAAGTTGGAGCGATGCTGCTTACCACCATCGAACAGGTCATGAGCACTGTTGCAGCTTTTAATACTTTTTTTGTCATTGTTTCTCCTTTCCCTTTTCTTTTTTACCCTGTGAGTACAGGTGCTATCCTCATTATAGAAAAAAGATCTTGTATTCACAAGTGAGTTATGTAACCTCTTTCATTGACAAATGTAAGCGTTTAATTATTTTCTGTATGATTATAAACTCAACAATAATGTTCTAAAAAGAACAAGGAAGATCGTTTATTTCTAACAAATTAATACCATATAAAACCGTTGCCGAAATTCTTACTTTTCTGATTATTTTCATACTATGTTTATTCTCATAGCCCGATGTGAGAATGCAAAATATTCACTTACTCTCACCTATATCATAGCTCATTATATGCGTAATTCTAGTTACGCTACGCGCATGCGAGCCAGCAAAAAAAATGATGCCCCTATAACGTATATTTTACACTACGTCATCCTAGCATCATTTTTATTTCTATCTGCCATATTTGGCATTATTTATATCATGAAAACGCTCTTGTCTATAAATGTGCAATGATAGCATCTCGATAAGCTTGCGTAGTTGCATTGCCATGAAGATCAGGAGTGAGCACCTTAGCTTCCTCTAACACCGCATCAACAGCATTGCGAATCTTAGTGGCAATATCTTCCATACCTAGATTCTCTAGCATCATACAGGCGCTCCACAACAAAGCGGTTGGATTGGCAATATGCTTTCCGGCAATATCCGGTGCAGAGCCATGCACTGCCTCAAACATTGCATATTCACTACCCAAATTGCAGCTTGGCAAAAGTCCCAAACCACCAATTAGACCACTGGTAAGATCTGATACGATATCACCATACAGATTAGGCATGACCATGACGTCAAAGGTTTCTGGATGCATGACTAGCTGCATGCATACATTATCAACAATCTTATCATCTGCCTCAATATCAGGATATTCTTTGGCAATCGTTTGAAAAATATTTAAAAACAAACCATCACTCATCTTCAAAATATTCGCCTTATGCACACAAGTGACCTTTTTTCTTCCATGCTCTTTCGCATAAGCAAAAGCATCATGAATAATACGTTCACTTGCCTTGCGCGTAATGATTTTTGTCGCATGTACAGTATTTTCATCAATCTGTTCTTCCACTCCGACATACAGATCCTCTGTATTTTCACGAAATGTCACGATATCCACATTCTCAAATCTGGTCTTTACGGCGCTGTTTGATTTCGCAGGGCGAATGTTTGCGTAAAGGTCATACTTATTACGCAGCGTGACATTTAAGGAACGAAATCCCTTACCGATCGGTGTCGTAATTGGTGCTTTTAAAAGTACTTTATTTTTTTCAAAGGACGCAAAGGCAGCATCCGGAATCAGTTTCCCATGACGCTCATATTCTGCTGCCCCTACTTCAAAACACTCATAAGATAAGGGGGCTTTGGCAGCCTCTAAAATTTTTAAAACGGCATCTACAATTTCAGGCCCAATGCCATCTCCCTTAAATACGGTAATTGTTTTCATATACTAACGCTCCTCCATTTTTACATACTCTTTTACGGCTCCTACATATTTCGTAGCCGGACGCATAATCCTGCCATCATATGCTTTATTTTCAATGTTATGTGCCAGCCAGCCGACAGTTCTTGCTGTCACAAACAATGGTGTATACAAATCTTCAGGTATGCCCATCATCTCATATACAAAACCACTATAGAAATCGACATTACTAGAGACATGAATGCCTTTGACATCCCATATTACCTCTTTGGCACACCGCTCAAAACGCTGATAGAATTCATATTCATTCGACTTATGCTTGCTTTCAGCCAGCTTTTCAATATAACCCTGCAACACCTCACTGCGCGGATCACTCAATGTGTAAATGGCATGACCCATTCCATAGATCAGACCGCTGCAATCATAAAACTCCTTATTTAATATGCGATACAACAATGCCTTGATTTCCACATCATTATCCGTATAGCCAATTTCACGAATAACTTCTTTCATCATGGAACTGACCTTTAAATTGGCGCCTCCATGACGAGGTCCTTTCATGCTGCCAATAGCACCAACGATCGAAGAATAAATATCAGTTCCGGTAGAAGAAATGACTACATTTGTAAAAGTAGAGTTATTCCCACCGCCATGATCTGCATGTACGATTAGCATCATATCCAAAATTCTCGCCTCTAATTCACTAAAGCGATGATCTTTCCTTAACATATATAAAATATTTTCCGCGATGGACAGCTTTTGCTGAACCGGATGGATGACCAATGATTTCTTATTATAGCGATGCATCTTGCTCTGATAGGCATAGCAGATGATGCTTGGTAATTTGGCCAAGATATTCAAGCCTTGCTCTAGCGTATTCTCCACGCTGATATCATCGGCAGCATCATCATAATCATAAAGTGCCAACACCGCTTGTTGTAAACGATTCATAATATTTTTACCCGGCATATGCAGAAATTTGGTTTCCAAAAAATCATCCGGCAATTCATAGTGATCCTTTAAAATCTTACAAAAATCTTGTAATTCCTCACGATTAGGCAAATAGCCAAACAGTAATAAAAAACAGGTTTCTTCATACCCACATACCTGATTTTTGCTAATATTCGCTATAATATCGCGAAGCTCGATACCACGATAATATAACTTCCCTTCATCATCTGTTTTTACTTCATCTACATATTTATAACCGACGACATCTGCAATGCGTGTCAGACCGACGCGAACCCCCGTACCATCATCATTACGCAATCCTTTTTTGACATTATATTTATGAAACAATTCATTAGGAATATCCGAATACTGTTTCGATTTTTGATAAAATGTGTGCAATGCATCAATCATAAGGCTCACCTCTCACTTTCAAGTTACTTTCAATATTACATCATATTTTTCATAAAATCAATGAAATATTTTCATGATTTATGATATAATGTTACCTGTATATGAGAAAGGAAGAGAATTTATGCCAACGATAACTGAGAAAATCATCAGCGCACATCTCATCGAGGGTGAGATGAAACGCGGCGAGCCAATCGCCATTCATATTGATCAGACATTAACACAGGACGCTACTGGCACTATGGCGTATCTGCAATTAGAAGCGATGGGCGTCGAGCAGGTAAAAACCGAATTGTCCATCAGCTATGTCGACCATAATACCTTACAAAGCGGTTTTGAAAATGCCGATGACCATAAGTATTTACAAACGGTCACTATGAAACACGGTATCCGCTTTTCACGTCCAGGAAATGGGATCTGTCATCAAGTTCATTTGGAACGCTTTGCCATTCCCGGCAAAACATTATTAGGAAGTGATTCTCATACTCCAACTGCCGGAGGTATGGGAGCTTTAGCTATCGGTGCCGGTGGTTTGGATGTAGCCTGTGCCATGGCGGGTAGAGCTTTCCATTTAAACATGCCACATATTATCAATGTGAAATTACATGGTGCCTTGACAAAAGGTGTTTCCAGTAAAGATATCATCTTAAAGGTCTTACAGCTGTTAAGTGTAAAAGGCGGGGTAGGCAGTGTCATTGAATACAGTGGAGATGGCGTTGCCTCTTTAAGCATTCCCCAACGTGCTACAATTACGAATATGGGAGCAGAATTAGGCGCAACAACCTCCGTTTTCCCAAGTGATGAAGTAACAAAAGACTTTTTAAAAAAGCAGCAACGTGAAGAAGATTGGGTAGAAATCGTTGCAGATGAAGATGCGGTATATGATAAAGTCATTGAAATTGATCTAACAACCTTAGAACCAATGATTGCCATGCCCCATTCTCCGGACAATGTCCTGCCTATTTCTGAAGTACTAGGCTTAAAGGTCGATCAAGTTGCCATCGGCAGCTGTACCAATTCCTCTTATCGCGATATGATGAGCGTTGCTAACATTCTACAAGGTAAGACCATTGATGAAAATGTCAGTCTGGTCATTTCACCGGGTTCTCGACAGGTATTAAACATGATTGCCCAAAATGGTGGTTTATCAGCCATGATCTCTGCCGGTGCTAGAATTTTAGAAAGTACTTGTGGCCCTTGTATCGGCATGGGACAATCTCCTATTACCAATGCTTTATCACTACGTACCTTTAACCGTAACTTCTATGGAAGAAGTGGAACACTTAGTGCTAAAGTATGCTTAGTTTCCCCTGAAACCGCAGCTGCAAGTGCTTTAGCCGGTTATATCGTAGATCCAAGAACGATTGATTACACGATACCAAACGATCCTGAAACCTTTGCCATTGATGATTCCATGGTCATTGTACCAGATGCACAGACTGCAGCAGAAACAGAAGTTATCCGCGGTCCAAATATCAAACCATTGCCTATCAACACACCGTTAGATGATGTTATTGATAAGAAGGTCATGATCAAGGTAGAAGATAATATCACAACAGATCATATTGCCCCAGCCGGCGCAAAGGTATTGCCATATCGTTCCAATATTGAAAAGATCAGTGAATTTATCTTTATGAATGTTAAAGCAAGCTTCCATGATGATTGTTTACAACATGGTGGTGGCTATATTGTAGCAGGCGCGAATTATGGACAAGGTTCTTCTCGTGAACATGCCGCATTAGCACCTATGTATCTAGGTATCAAAGCCGTCATTGCCAAAAGTTTTGCCCGTATCCATCGTGCCAATCTGATTAACTTTGGCATTCTTCCTTTGACCTTTGTGAATGAAAAAGATTATGATACCATTGATGAAATGGATGAATTAAAGATTGAACATCTATCAGATCTTCAAGTAGATGTGCCTTTACAGGTACAAAACATTACCAAAGGATACTGTTTTGAGGTAGCACATCATCTTACGGCATTAGATATTGAAACCATCAAGGCCGGTGGTACCTTAAATCTGATTCGTCAACATCAGTAAGGATAACGCTACAATCAAAAGAATACAGCTTCTTATTAAAAATGAAGCAACAAGTACATTGAAAAAAGCAATTCCTGTTTTGTTAAAGGAATTGCTTTTTTTGTGTCTATCAGCAAAAGACTTATTATTTATGTAACCTTATTTAGCTAAAGATGAAATTTCTCTATTTTAAACTTTTTTCTTTTTCCTAAACTTTTGTTCACTTTCAGGATCCTTCACAAACATCAAGAAAATCATTCCTAACACCATCATAGGAATCAATCCCAGAATTCCATAACGGGTTTCTCCTGTTATCATGATGATGATGGATACCGCGATAGGTCCTAAAATAGCCGAGAATTTCGAGAACACAGAGAAGAAACCAAAGAACTCATTGCTATCTGCCTTATCAGGAATCAGTTTCGCAAAATAGGAACGTGATACGGATTGAATACCTCCCTGAAACATACCCACCAATAAAGCCACTAACCAGATAAAGGATGGATTGCTTTGTATCATGGCACCACAGCCAACCACCCCGATATATCCAATGATGCCGGCATAGATCATTTTCTTGGAGCCAAAATTTCCTACCAATTTACCAAATAAGATGGAGAAAGGACAAGCGATGATATTGATAAAGATAACAACTACTAAACTCATCGTATCCGTAATTCCCATTTCGGTTGCTAAGGATACTGCCATTTTAATGACTGTATTCACACAGTCGATATAAAAGAAATAAGAGATACAGAAAAGGAAGATATTTTTATTTTTCTTAACATCCCGAAAGGTATGCCACAAATGAGCGAACGATTCTTTTATTACATGAGGAACCGGTTCATGATAGTTCTTTTGTTTGACATTTTTTAACATTGGACGTGAATAGATCCACCACCATAAAACTGCCAATCCCATCGTTATTCCACATGCCATGCGATAGGTTAAAGTAAAGGAACCAATCACCAAGTCACCCGTTACTTTATCACCAAACAATGTAACTGCCGCAAAAGGAATGACAAAAATCAAAAACGGTAACACCGAGCCGATATACCCCCAGGCATAGCCGGCTGCACTGACTTTATCCACACGTTCATCATCACAAACATCCACGATGAAAGCATCATAGAAGATAATGGAACCATTATACCCCAGCATGGCGATAACAAAAACAAGCAAAGCCATCTTGTAATCAATGAACGGCAAGGCTAAGGCAAAACCGCCAAAGATTCCCATATATAAGAAGAATTTAAACATTCGCATCTTTTTATCTTTATAATCTGCCATCGTACCTAAGACCGGCGATATCAATGCCAGAATAATCGCATAAATAGCATTTGCCCATCCAACATAGACACTGCTGTCACCCGGTGTAATCTTCGCTATCAATAAAGGGAAAATCACCGTACAGGTCGTTAATACTTGTGCTGAATTACCGACATCGTATAATATCCAGCTGGTTTCCTCTTTCGTAAAGCCTAATTTTGTTAAAATTTTTGTGAACATACTTTCTTTCCTCTCTTATCTTTTATAGGTTGGGTAATGTTTTCATTTCCGCATGGATATGTTTCCCCTCAATTTCAACGATAGCATAACCGGCACCATTCATCCCAAAACTAAGCGAGCCTGGATTGATCAGGGTAACACCTTCATATTCCACACAACACTGCTCATGCGTATGACCGAAAAACAGCGTATCACAGCCCTGCCGTTTTGTATAATCAGACAATTTTTCATATAGGCGCCGCATGCATTCTTCCATCATTTCTTCACCGCTGAGATGTTGCATATGTAAAAGCTCTTGTACGGTTTCTTCATCAAAACGATTTCCATGCATACATAGCACTTTCCGTTCTCCTAATGTAAAACGCAATTCCATGGGCAGACTGGTATGACGGTCATGATTGCCTCTGACAATATGAAACTGCTCTAGATACGACAAGGCAAAGCCCACATCTCCCATATGAAAATAGCCATCCATAAGAGGATATTGCAATATCAGATTACGAGTCTTTTCTAATTGTCCATGCGTATCACTTATCAGCAGGTATTTCATAACGTTTCCTCCTACCGAACTCTTCTTTTATTATAAACTGTTTTAGAGAAAGTTCCTATCCTAAATTGTTCGATTTACAAAGAATTTACAAAAAACAAAACGGTGATAGGTAAGAAAATCCGTATCCGATAAAGACGCATCCTGTATATTGATTGCACGGTCCATATCTGCGATTTTCACCTAGATATTCCAATTATTTCCTCACCTTATATTGATAGGAAAGTTTATGATTATCTACTTCCTATGATAAAATAAGACAAGCAAAAAAAGCTATCCAGATAGGACATATAATAAGAGGAGATGTAATCTTATTTCCGTTATAATGAATAGGAAAGGAGTCTACCCATGGATTGGAATACAAAATTACAAGATATTATAGATTATGTTGAAAACCATTTACAACGCGACCAAGAACCTATCAAGCAAGAGGAAATTGCCCAATTAGCTGGATGTTCCATAGGTTTTTTTCAAAAAGTATTTTCCTATATGTACGGTATTAGTTTTGCCGAATATGTTCGATCAAGAAAATTAACCTTAGCTGGCTATGATTTGAAAAGTACAAACTTAAGAGTCATCGATATAAGTTATCGCTATGGATACGATTCTCCTACTTCTTTTACAAAAGCTTTTCAGCAATTTCATGGAATTACACCGACACAAGCAAGAAACATTGATGCCCAATTACGTGTTATCCCTAAGATGCAGATAGCTTTGAAGCAACGCTATACTTGGTCAATAAAACAAAAACCGGGGTTTCGTCTGCTCGGTAAGAAGATGCACTATAGAAAAGGGGAACAATATACAAAAATTCCTGCTTTTTGGAGCGAATGTCAACGAGATGGAACGTTTTCTCAATTGATAACGATGGATCAAGGTACACCACAAGGCGTATTTGGTTTATATCCTTATGAGAATTTTAACTCCGATAGGCAAAACTATTCTCTCATGGTTATTTCAGATGACGCTCTGCCCAAAGGCTATTACGAAATATCCATACCCGCAACCACCTGGGCTATTTTTGATTGTCAAGGTCCTGTACCACAAGCCATGCAAAATGGTTGGAAATATTTACACGAAGAATGGATCATGAAATATCCATTTCAACACGCAGCCTGTCCAGAACTAGAATGGTACAGCAACGCTAATGCCTATGACAGTAATTATAGTAGTCAGATCTGGATTCCCATTATTCATAAACACTAGAAGGAGAAAAACATGAAAACCGCATTTCACATAGAAGAAAAACAAAGCATACGTGTCGTAGGCTATTTCCTGGAAACAACAAATCAAAAGGGCGAAGCAAGAAAAGCCATTCCTGCATTCTGGTCTGCCATTCAAAAAGATCATCTGGATAAGAATTTACTTGCGATGGCAAAGGATAGTACACAAGGTCTTTTCGGTATTCATATTTATCAAAGTGACCCTTATGATTCTCGTAAATTTACCTATATGATTGCTGTTGCAAGTGATCATGCTGTACAGGGGGATCTTTTTGCATATACCATTCCTGCAAGGACATGGGCAATCTTTCCCTGTACGAAAAAGACAATAGGAAAAACAGAAGCACAGGCAATTACAAAATGGCTGCCAAAGTCAAAATATAAACCTTTAAATAAAGGCTATATCACAGGAAGAATGAAAGCAGGAGCTCCAGATATAGAATATTATCATGCCGATGGCAACGTTGAGGTATGGATCGCCGTACAAGAAAAGAAAGGAGTGTAAATCTTATGAAAAAAAACATTGATTTCTCAGAATTTATGACAGCTGTATCGCAAGAAAACCATGCATTTATAGTAAATTTGCATCAAGAGCTTCTTCATCAGGGGTATAGGATACATATTAAAGAAGCCAGAAGTGGCTATGTCGCTGCTTATGTATTGCATAATAAGACAATTGCAAATTATATCTTCAGAAAAAAAGGGATGTTGATAAGGATTTATGGCGCTCATGTAAATGAATATGAAGCAGTTTTAGACACCTTGCCCTTGGAAATGCAGGAAGCCATTTCACATGCACCTGTTTGTAAACGTTTGCTTGATCCACATGCATGTAATCCGAAATGTTCTATGGGATACTCTTTTTTTATGAAGCATGCGTATCATCAGAAATGTCGCAACGGTGCTTTTATGTTTTTGCTTCACCCAGATTATCATCCATATATTCAATCGCTTGTATTACATGAAGCAGAGGCATATAGAAAGGAACTTATGTTGTCCCAGTGATAAGTATGTAATGCACAATTCTTTATTAGAATAGTGACAAGATGAATCATGACACATACAGACATAAAAAAACTTCAAACCTTACGTCTGAAGTAGTCTGTTCCATTGGTGCGGGCGACAGGACTTGAACCTGCACGCGCGAAGCACTAGATCCTAAGTCTTGATAATCATGTAGAAACTAAAGGAACTTATTGGAATATAAAATCAGTTAAAAGAAGATAAAATACCCAATATACAAAGAATATTTCATATATAAAAAGTTAATAAGAGCCTTATAACATAAGGCTTTGGAGGCAATTCATGCTATCATTTTATGGAGGCAAAAACACTGCAATTCAGCAAAAATATAGAATAAATTTTTACCTCCTAACATTATATTTTAAATTATTTTATATTCATATAAGTTCCACTGGTTTATTCATAAAAGCACTAGAATTCATAACAGAACAGTACTAACCATACTGTTCTTTTTTGTACATAGTCAATTCTTATGAATTGGCTTAAAGAAAGGAGGTCGTAAACATGATATATCAAAAAGTGATAGCTATTGCCAATCAAAAAGGCGGTGTTGGTAAAACAACAACCAGTATCAATCTAGCTTGTGCTTTATCATTACAGCGTAAACGTGTTCTTTTAATTGATTTTGATCCACAAGATGTTGCTTGAAAAATTATTTGACTAGGTTTTATCAAATCAAAATAACATTTAAATTTGCCCAATATCCTTTTGATAATGACAATAATCATTTCATTCTAAAAAATCCCAAAAGTTTTCATGGCATAAAATACTAGAATAAAATATTAACAAAATTATTAAAATATGGATATGTGTAATTTTAAATGTTAAGTAACCTTTAAAAATAGAAAACGCTTCCAGTCTATGATACAATATTTACAACAACAATAATTAAAGGAGTGAATTAAACTTGGACTGGGATAAAGTATTTAATGTTCATACAGAATTTATAAACGATAATTTACAAATTAGTGTTTTTGAGGTAAAAGAACTGAATATAGATACGCAACGCTGCTTGGATGATAATCTAATTGCGATTTGTGAAGGTGAATATTCATTTTCAGATATAGCAATTGTAAAAAAAAGAATTAGAAATTTATTTGATGATAAAAACGAAGAGTGGAAAATGGGAGCTATTGCTGAGTTTTTTATTCATCTTTATATGAATTTAACCGGTTATTCGCAAGATTGTATGTTTTTCAATTTAGAAGAAAATTCTATAAAAAAAGGATTTGATGGATATTATAATCTTGATGATATTCATTGGGTTATGGAAAGTAAATCTGGAAGTATCTTAACTAAAAACATCTCACATAAAAGTAAAATAAAAGAAGCAGTAGTAGATTTAAGAGATAAATTTGAAGGGCGTGCAAAAAACAATCCATGGCAAAATGCATACAATCATGCCTGTCATTGTGATGTTGGAACACCTGCAGATATCAGAAAAAGTATTAAAAAACTATCTGATGAATATTTATCAAAAAATTTTCATAATCTATCAGATTTCAATATCATTCCTTGTGCAACCATTTTTCTAGATACAACATGGTGTCCCAAAGACAAAGAACTATTAGTAACAGAAGTACAAGACGCAATTAAAAATACAAAATATAAAAAAGCTCATTTAATATGTGTAACACAAGGGAATATAAATATATTTAATCAGTATATCAATATTTAGTATAGGAGAAAAAATGGAAGATTACAAAACAATAAAAGGGTTACGAAGTTTACCAGAATTTGAAAGAATAATAAAAAAAATAACGCTCTATCCTAATGATGAGACAATTAAATTAGAAGAAAATGAAAAAGTATTTTTACTTAGTAGTGCTATTATTTTATCAAAAAATTATTCTATGGATAAAAGATATCAGTCTTATGCTGAATTAGCTTACTATATAATTTTGAAATATTCTTTAATAACAAACGACTTTACTCCATTATATGATTTTGCTGTTAATTTTGGCTTTTACCCAATTGCAAAATCGTTAGTTGAAAAAGAAAAGATTGAAATGGATAGTATTATTAATTACAACACTCAAGCTAGAATTGAAGAAGAATTTAAATTCAATAACCTTATTGAAACATATAACCAAAAAGAAATTAGAAATTCTATCTTAGAGAGCGAGAGTAATGAAATATGTTTTATTGCCCCAACCTCTTTTGGTAAAAGTAGTTTAATAGTTGAAGATATTAAAAAAAATCTAAAAAGTAGAAATAAAATTTCTGTTATTGTTCCAACTAAGTCATTATTAACTCAAACATTTAGAATGTTGAAAAAAGAAATTCCAAGAAGAAAAATCATTTTACATGATGAAATGTATGAAAATGAAACTGAATTTCTCTCTGTCTTGACTCAGGAAAGGGCATTGCGTCTACTACAAAAAAATGGTGCTTTATATTTTGACACACTGTATATAGACGAAGCTCATAACTTATTTAATAAAGACAGTAGAACTATATTATTATCTAGACTCATACGGCTTAATAAAAAGAGAAATCCAAATCATAGAGTAATTTATTTGTCACCTCTAATTTCAAACAGTGATAATCTAAGATTTGATATTGAGCAAGATATAGTTGAACAAAAAATTGATTTCAATATGAAAGAGCCTGAAATATATGAGTTATGTTCAGATTCTACAATACAAAAATACAATAGATTTATTGATAAATTTTATCCATTTGGAAATGAGAATTCATTTCTATCATATATTTATAAAACCAAAAGAAATAAAAATTTTTTCTTTTTAACAGCTCCTAGAAAAATCGAAATGTTTGCTAAACAACTATATGATTATTTACCTTCAAGTCATACTACAGATATTGAATTAGAAAAAGTTGCTGAGAATTTAAAAAAATATATTCATGAAGATTTTTATGGAATCCATTATCTAAAAAAAGGTATAGTCTATCTTCATGGTAAACTTCCTGATCATATTAAGGAATACTTAGAATATAAATTTCAAACCTTAAACAGCATACATTTTTTAGTTGCTAATAATGTTATACTAGAAGGAATCAACTTACCTATTGATAGCCTATATATTCTTAGTGTACATGCATTATCAGCAGAAAGACTAACAAACCTCATTGGTAGAGTTAATCGGTTGAACATGATTTTCAACTCTAGTAATGAAGACTATTCATTGCTTTTACCAAATGTTCATTTTGTTAATACACATGAATATGGTCGAAAGAATGGTAAAATGAGTCATAAAATACGCCAATTACGTACTGGCCGATTCCCTGATGAGATTAATAATCCATTATTATTAGAATTTGATATGGATAAATTCGATGTTGAAAAAGATGTTGATCTAAAAAAACTAGAAACTGCTAAAAAAATAATTTCTGAAGAAACATTTATTTTAGGGGAAGAAGTCACAACAGGTATTGATAAATTAAAAAAGAAAATGATTGAGTTGGGAATGAATACTGTATATAACATGAGTGATTCGTTATGTGAGCTATTATTATCAAGAATAACAAAAAAAGAAGATATGATTGAAGACTGTATTATCTCAGAAATACAAACGATATTTGTGAATGGTTTAGATTCTATGATAATAGATGAGGAGTTTGCTCGATTAAAAAATCATGATGCTATTTCATATTATGAAAACTTTATATCTTATTCTAAGAAAAAATCTCTTAAAGAAAATATTGAAAATGTTTTATCCCATTTTAGAATCCGTAGAGAAAGCAATAACAGCTTAATGTATATGGGTGGAAGTTATGGCGAAGTTCCATATGATGGAATAAATTCACGAGGGAACCCTGTATATGTTGAATTGAAACAAAAAAATGATACAGAGTTAGTAAATCTAGCGATAGTTAAGTTAAAGTTAGAAAACGATTTTATTAATTATACTATGATAAAATTTTTCCAACTTATGCTAGATTACAATATCATATCAAACCAATATTATAATAGCTTAGTATATGGAACTAATAACGAGACAAAACTGAATCTATTGAAGCAAGGTCTTACCATCAATGTTATTAATAAATTGGATTCTGATAATCAAATACAAAATATTATAATAGATGAAAACAATATTGCTTCTGGCAACAAACAATTTGAGGAATACAAAGAAACATTAGACGATTTTTTCAGATTTGAAATAGATAAGTATTTTAATTAATCACCATTACATTAACAAGTAGCTTAAAAACTGCTTGTTTTTTCTTTTGTCCAACGGAATAGGTGATGTCAATTTCCCTACTTCTTTTTAATCGTTTAAAACATTAAAACAGTATGTATTTGTCAGTTTTTTAACGAATCATTTTCAATTTTAAATTTTCTCTGTGACTTTAATCTATCCTGTTAGCAAAATGTTAGCAAAGGCAAAAAAAGCGAATCAAATTAATCTGCTGATTCTATTTGTGTCTTTAAGTAAAGTTGTAAATAATATTAATCTATTCATAATCTAAATTTCATAAAATATTAAGTTAGTCTAATTGTTTAATTTAGACTTTTTTTGCGTACATAGCCAATTCTTACGAATTGGCTTAAAGAAAGGAGGTCGTAAACATGACATATCAAAAAGTGATAGCCATTGCCAATCAAAAAGGCGGTGTTGGTAAAACAACAACCAGTATCAATCTAGCTTGTGCTTTATCATTACAGCGTAAACGTGTTCTTTTAATTGATTTTGATCCACAGGGTGATTCAGGTAAAGCACTAGGTTATGATGTCGATGCTATTAAGAAAAACATTGCTAATATGATGTTAGAAGTAATTGTCAATGATGAATGTGAATACGATAGTATTTTACATCATGATGAGGGTTTTGATTTCATTCCTACTAACACCCGTTTAGCAGCTATTGAATCAACACTTAATAACTTAGAAGATAAAGAAACAGTTTTAAAAGATATTATTGCTCCACTAAAAAAGAATTATGATTACATCTTGATAGACTGTAGTCCATCACTAGGTACATTAACAATTAATGCTTTTGCATGTGCAAATAGTGTAATCATTCCTACTCAGAGTGAATATCTTTCATCTTCAAGTACAACAAATTTAATATCATCTATTTTAAAAACAAAACGTGATATTAATCCTAATCTATCTGTTGAAGGTATTTTAATTACAATGACTGATGACAGAACAAATCAGTCAAGAAGTATTCAAAAGCAAATTATTGAAAAATACGGACAGCATTTCCCAGTTTTTTCTAAAAGTATTCCTAGACGTGTGGCAATCAGTGAAGCGTCAAGTGTAGGACAAAGTATATTTACCTATGACGCTAAAAATGATGGTGCTCTCGCCTACTCGACACTAGCAAGGGAGGTGGAACGCAATGCCAAGAAAACCCTTAAGCGAAGTGCAGATACCAGATCTCAATCTCGATGAAGATATTCTTTTTAAGTCTGAAAAGACTATACAAGAGAACAATGCTGAAAAGGTTATCAATATTCCTCTTGATGAAATCACAGACTTCCCTAATCACCCATTTAAGGTAAGGGAAGACAAAGCAATGGTGGAGTTATCTGAGTCCATTGCTAAAGTTGGGGTACTCATGCCTGCTCTTGTTCGCCCTAAAGAAGATGGCAAATATGAAATGATTGCAGGACATCGACGAAAGTTTGCCAGTCAGTACGCAAATATAGAAACAATACCTTGTATTGTTCGTAATCTTAGTGATGATGAAGCAACAATCATCATGGTTGACACTAATCTAAGACAACGTGAAAACCTATTGCCATCAGAAAAAGCCTTTGCTTATAAGATGAAATTAGATGCAATGAATAGACAAGGAACTAGAAGTGATTTAACTTCTCGCCAAGTTGGCGAAAAGTTAAATAGTATTAAAATACTAAGCAAAGAAATAGATGAAAGCGAAAGGCAAATTCAAAGATATGTTCGTTTAACAAATCTAATTAAACCTATTTTAGATATGGTTGATGAACAACACATTGCTTTAAATCCAGCAGTTGAAATTTCATTTTTAGATGAGTCACATCAAAAATATTTACTAGATATTATGCAACAAAATGACTGTACTCCCTCACATGCACAAACATTAAAAATGCATAAACTAGACAAAGAGGGATCATTAACTACTGATGTTATTGATAACATCATGGCAGAAGAAAAGCCTAATCAGGTAGAAAAAATCAAGATACCAAAAAATCGTATTAAAAACTTCTTTAACAATAGGACGTCTGAAAAAGAAATTGAAGATACGATCATAAAAGCATTAGAACTCTATCAGCGTGTACAGCAAAAAAAGCGTTCTAATCGAGAATCAAGATAACCGCTACTAACAAGGGATAAGTGTCAATGTATTAGGCATGGATAGCCATTTTTTCGCTACTCCCCCTCTCACACTCTCCCCCTCTTACCAGCTCAAAACATATTACCAGCTCAAAAAGAAATGTTAGTATAGTTATATATATTTGTTTAAATATATATAACATGATAAAGTTAATTTAGAAAGTGAGCTGGTAGATATGAAAAACAAGAAACTGGTGATGTTCTTATTGCTTTCCTTGATAACGGTTGGATGCAGCAGTAATGATAAAAAAGCTGATGTTAAAACCAACGATACAAAGCAGGAACAAATAACTGAGGATAAAACAACTGAGAAAAATCAAAACAAGAATGACGCTGATATAAAAGATGATACTGAAAAAAGTCAAGAAACTGATACACCGAAGTCATCTACAGGTAGTGAGAATTCTAAAAAGGCAGATGATACCAAGCCAAAGCAAGATATTTCATCAAAAGATAAAAGCAATAGTTCTTCAAAACAAACTCAAATGACGAATCAGTCATCTACTCAGTCAAGTTCTACTTCCGGTTCTACATCAGGTACTAAAGATTCGCAGCCAAGTGAAACTAAGCCCGTTCCACCTGTGGAGAATGTCGTTCCAGACAAACAGCCTGAAAAACAACCTGAACCTGAACAGTCAAAAAACTACAAAGTAGGAAACTGCGGAAAGTTATATAACACTGAAAGTGAAGCAAGAGCAGTTGCTGACGCAAACAATGGAACTTTTACTGATACCTATTTTATTTCAGGATATTTTCTCTATTCAACCTATGACAAATGGTCATTCGATTATTACTACACGTATTTTGAATAACAATTGAATATTTTACTTTCACAGATGAGCTTATAAAAACAGTTCATCTTTTTTTGTTGCCATTAAGGAGGATAAAACAATGAGCATAGAACTAAAATCAAAACTAAAGCAGAAAACAAAGACATTTTTAATTGCTTTCATGACTATTATGATAACTATCACAAATTTAGGATTATTAAATGTTAAAGCAGAATCAGCAGTCACAAAAGGAATTACTCATCAGGACTGGTGGTTAGCAGATCCCAATACTGGTCGTAGAGACAGCCATGAAGCCGAGCTATTTATTGGTGGACAGCAGGCATTCTGTATTGATGCATTTGCAAAATTCAAATCAGGAGTTACAATGCATACTGTTAATTTTGAAGATGTAGGTATTTCAAGAGAAACAGCAGTACAGCTTTCACTAATCAGCTACTTTGGAACAAAAGTACCAGGCAGAACAGGTAAAGACTGGTATGCAATTACACAGGGATTGATTTGGAAAACAATTCATTATAATTCTACTGATATGTGTTATGTTGAAACTCCCACCAATCCAGATTACACTACCACTGTTCGCTTGTGGAACAAGATACTGGCAGATGTAGAAAATTATAAAAGAACCCCATCATTTGCTACTCAAACATTTGAAGTTGATGCGGATAAATCAATTACCTTAACTGATTCAAACAATGCCCTGGATAACATGAAAATAATCAATTCAGGCGGGTTAGATGTTTCTATTAATGGTAATCAGTTAGTTATTAATGGAAATCAAAATGCCGAAGATACAGCCACAATCGTTCTACAAAGAAATATTCCTAGTGACCAGTTAGGAACAAGCCTCGCCTATTACAACGGTAAAGATCAAAGTTTAGGTGTATTCAAGGTATCTGACCCACTATCTGTATTTTTAAGAGTTAAAGTTAATAAGTTTGGTACTTTGGAACTAACAAAATATAACGAAGATAAATCAGCTACTGTCCCTAACACTTACTATCACATTACAGGTCCTAATGGATATGATGAAACTTTAGCAACTGATGAAAATGGTATTTTAAAAATCGAAAAATTACCATTAGGTGACTATAAAGCAGTAGAAACACAGGCTGGTGATGGTTATCTAATCAATGTTCAGGAGTTTGGATTTACAATCAAGGCAAATCAAACAACTTCCATTGATCCAAGCAATATCGAACCAACTGGAAAGATTGAATTAACTAAATCTATTGATACTGATAAAACAAATGGATTATCAGGTGATGCAGTAATTAAAGATAACACTTATGGTTTATATGCAAAAGAAACTATCACAAATAAAGCCGGTACAAAAACGTTCTATAAAAAAGATGAATGCATCTCAACAAAGAAAACTAATGCCGATGGAAAAATAACATGGGATGATTTACCATTAGGAAAATACTATATCAGCGAAACAACTTCTAATAATTCTCTGGTATTAAATAAAATGATAATTGATGTTGAATTAAAGTATCAAAATCAAACTGTATCTAAAGTGATTGAAAAAAAAGATACAAGTAATCGTGTCAATATGCAAAAAATCCAAGTCTTTAAATCTGGGGAAAAAGATGGAATTAGCGGATTAGTCAAAGGATTACAAGGGTGTGAGTTCACCTTTAAATTGAAAAGTGAAGTAGATCATGTTGGCTGGAACAATGCAACAACTTATGCACAAATCACAACGAATAAAAACGGTATTGCTAATACACCATATTTGCCATATGGCCAATATCTTGTTAAAGAAACCGTTACTCCAAAGGACTACATCACTGCCCCAGATTTTCTTATTTCTGTAACTAATGATTACACTGAATATGAAGATATTGAACAAATCAAGCGAGTTAATGTTAACAACAGACCATTTACTTCACAAGTGAAACTGGTCAAAGTTGATAAAGATAGTGGCAAAACTGTAACGCTTAACAGTGCTTCATTCAAGATCAAAGATTGTAATGGAAATTATGTAATGCAAAAAATTGGTGGCAAAAAATATGATACCTTCACTACTAATTCCAAGAATCAAATTACAGTGTTGTTTGGTAACAAAGGAGAAGTTACTTTACCACTAGCATTAGATGCAGGTAATTATACAATTGAAGAAGTAAAAACACCTCAAGGTTTTTTAGCTTTAGAAGAACCTGTTCGTTTTACAATCACTAATCAATATGATTATGATGTAGACGAAGATAAAGATCCAATCATTACAATCAAAGTAAAAAATGATCAGCCAAAAGGAAAAATCATTTTAAAGAAAACAGATAAAGTAACTGCTGATCCTTTAGAAAATGTTGAGTATGAATTAACTGCCAAAGAGGATATTATTTCAGTAATTGACGGTTCCATTCTTTTTGAAAAAGGAAGTATTGTTGCAAAAGGTATTACTGATACCGATGGAAAAATTATTATTAATGACCTGTTTATGGGGCATTATGAACTGAAAGAAGTTCTAACAAATGAAGGATATGTACTAAGTGAAGAAGTACATGATGTTGTATTTGAACAAAAAGATTTAGCAACAAAAGAATATGTAATGAATTTTGATGTTACAAACATTGCTCCTAAAGGAGAAATTCATCTAATCAAAACAGATAAAGACAGCGAAGAATTATTAAGCGGTGTTATCTATCAGTTGACTGCCAAAGAAGATATCTACTCATTAGATGGCAGAAACGCTCTTATCTACAAGGCTGGTAATACAGTTTCTAAAGATATCAGTCAAGACGGTTATTATATGACAAATGAACTAGGTGAAATTAATATCAGCGATCTTCCATTAGGTAAATATCAGTTAAAGGAAATTACTCCATTAGAGGGATACTATACTGATAAAACCGAGTATGAAATTGATTTATCATATGATCACAGTGATAAAGTAATCTATACAAAAACATTAAATGTTACCAACACAAAAAGTATAGTAGAAATCAGCAAAGTAGATGCGACTAGCTCAAAAGAATTAGCAGGTGCACATTTATCGCTATATGATAAATACAATAACTTAATTGAAGAATGGATATCAACTGATGAACCTCATATTATAAGAGGTCTAAAAATCAATGAAGAATACAGACTTCATGAAGATTTAGCCCCATTAGGTTATGCCACTGCCAGTGATATAACATTTACTGTAACTGATGATACCGTTACAAAAGTAACAATGAAGGATGAAATCACAAAGACAGATATTTCTAAGGTGGATGCTACAACTGGTGAAGAAATTGAAGGAGCCAAGTTAACAGTAACGGATAAAGAAACAGGAGAAGTTATTGACAGCTGGATATCTGCTAAAGAGCCTCACCGTATTACAGGACTTGCAGTTGGAAAAACTTATATCCTTCACGAAGAATCAGCACCTCAAGGATATCTTGTTGCAAGTGATGTCGAATTTACAGTATTAGATAGCGGTGAAGTGCAAAAAGTTGTTATGAAAGATGAGTTAGCACCTGTTGTAGTTCAAACAGGCGATTCCAGTCATGTTGAACTATATGCAATATTAGCTGTTCTTTCTTTAGGAGTAGCTGCATTATATATTCATTTAAAAAAGAAAAATGGTGATGATTCAGATGAGTAGTTCAGCTGTTCTTTTATTATTAATATTACTGTTTTCATTACTGCTAGGAATAAAAATCTATCTGGCAACAAAGGCAAGCAAAAAACATCAACAACGAAGAATCAAATATTATAAATCAGATAAGGACGAGTAATCGTCCTTTTTACATACCTAGTTATGAAAGGAGGACCGTTTAAACATATAAAAGGTATTAAAACGAAAGGAAAGAAAAAGATGAAAAAGAAAACAAAAGAAATATTAGAAATATTGAAAGGATTTATGATAAATAGTGAATTGAAAAATTACACAGCAGAAATTGTGCTGTATAAAAAAAGTGATAGCCACTTTACGATTGCTTCCTATATTTCAAACATCTTGGATAACAATGAGGAAAGCTCATTATATATTGGTACAGAAATTGATGCTCAAAAAATTAATGAATCTAATCCTTGTTTATGGCTAGCATCGTTACTTGATCTTGATTATGAAATTATTTATGTATCATTACCGTTTCACTGTACGATTTGGGCTAATTATTTTGATGTATATGATGAATTGGATGATTATGAAAATCGTTTAAACGAGTATCTGCGTTACTGCAAACAGCACGATATCACTGCTGATTTACTGGAATCATTCTGTGGCGAAGAATTTGAGGATATTGCTAATCAGGAGTTTTTTGAAATAGTGAATGGACATGTGATTGTTGAACGCTTTGCTATAGAAGATCATGCATTTTTATTTGGACATGATGAATTGAAAGAAACGTTTGCAGTTTATGATTCAGATAAAACTTATTCAACTTACACAAATGAAAAGATCTATCATTCCTATTTAGAAGCATTTGAAGATTTTCAAAATCGTATCAAAAAATGCTGGTATGATAAAATGAAACAGTTCAATGAGCACTACTATTTTGCCTTTGGCGGAGATAAAGAAGTTGATAAAATTTTAAAAGGTAAAAATTAAATTTTTCATAAGAGAAGCGAATTAACAATCTGCTTCTCTTATTGTTTTAAAGGAGGAACTATGAAAAAGCAGGATTTGGATTTATATGGCAAAATGCTTCATGCTCTTTATATAAGCAAAGACTATAGAAATTATGAGCCTACAACTATCTTACTAAAAGAAGAAGATAATCAATATAAGGTCCTTATTCAAACAATGAATAAGGACTGTCCGGATGAAGTCATATGTTATAAATCTGATGAAAATGTTGCCAGCAATTTAGATGAAAATGAGCTGGTACAGGAACTTAGCGAATGGAATTGGAATATAGATGATGATTTTTTTGCAAGACTAGAAAAAGGCTATGAAATTGATTTTATGGATATGCGTATACATTATGGGATGTGGTGCATTATTAACGAAAAAGGAGTTGATGGTATTGAATGTAAAGACGGTTTAAACAAATATATTCTTTTTTGTAAAAACAGTGGTATCTCTGTCCAGACAATCAGATCTACAATAGGACATGATGTTAAAGATATCTATCCCCTTTATCAGGAACTCAATAACAATTACCGAATCATCTGCGAAAGTGAATGCGGTGATCAGGCAATTGTTTTAGCATACAATAAAAAAGCACCTCAGCCTTATGCAACATGGGAAACAACGAAATCAAGAAAATGTGGCTATGATATGGGACATTACTTTAGTGATTATTTATCAGCCTATAAAGACTTTACAAGTCGATCTCATCAAATGCTGGATAGATATTTAGCTGTAAACAAAATGAGATTTAAAGGAAATAAGGAACATGAAAGATAGATATCATCATGCCCATAACATCTATGATATTTTATTTGAACCTATTCTATATAAAAATCATTTATGCTTGATTACTGAATTACCTATCCATATCAAACAAATCAAAAAACCTTTTTATGTTTACAGTATTCATTATGTTGATCACTATGGCAGTTTTGAAATGATTACTAATAACTGTGCAACCAATCGAGTTGCTACCCTTATTACACGTAAAAAAATCAACCTAATTGAGAATCTGTATTTAGAAATAAAGGATACCGATTTTAAACGACTTTATAAACCAAAATTATCATTAACTGAATACAGTCATTTATTAAAAACAAAGGAGGTGTAATAGATGGCGATACGCTATGAAGATGCAACAAAATTGTATCAGCAGACATTAAAGGAAATCTCAAAGGATGAAATGAGTTGGTCAACCTTTTTGAAATCAGCATGTCGCAATTATCGCTTGCCTTTTGCTGATATGGTTATGATTTATGCTCAGCGACCAGATGCAACAGCAGTACTGGAAATTGAGGACTGGAACAAGCGTTATGGATTGTGGATCAAACCTAAATCAAAGGGAATTGCGGTATTTGATTCCAGTTATAACAACTATGCCAGATTAAAATATTATTTTGATATATCTGATACACGACAGACAAGATTTTATCGTCCTGTACCAATCTGGGAATTAAAAGAAGATTATGAGGAAGAAGTTATCAATACACTTAAGGACAACTTTGGTCCTCTTGATAATGAAAATGATTTAGCACAGGCAGTATTATCTGCTTCAGGTAATGTTGTTGAAGATAATATCAGTGATTATTTAAAAGAACTTCAATACTGTAAAACTGATTCTTTTTTAGAAGATTTAGATGAACAGAATACTGAAATCATTTATAAAAGTCTACTAACAGCCAGTGTTGCCTATATGACTTTATCACGCTGTGATATTAATGCCGATGATTATATTAGTAATGATATTTTACGTCAAATTGCTCAATTCAATACACGAGAAACATTGAATGCTTTAGGTGTACCCACTAAAGATATATCACAAATGGTTATCGGTGAAATAAGAAAAACTGTTCTTAGTCTTATCAGAGATGAAAATCGCACAATTGCAGATAATAAAAAGAACAGCTACAATAAAACTGAAAAAGATATCAATGATGAAAGGAGTCATGAAGATAATGAAACTAGATTATATTCCAATGGGCGAGTATCAGATCCCCAATTTAACATTGAAAAACGAGAACGAAGTTCAGTTAGGCAAATATGGGCTGATGAGGAGGAATTATCTTCAGCAGCACCGTCCGATACTGTTCACCAATCTGTTGACATCACAGACTCTCAATCAGCACCTGTTGGAGATCGAGGAGACGGCAAATCAGAGGAAAGAACTGCTGATGAAACAGTTGATGGAGCAGATGGAAGTAACGGAAGAATTGAAAGAATCAAATCAGATGGAGTGGATTCAAAGGATGAACAACATCGAGGAAACGATTCACGAAATGATTACAAAGGAACTGATTTACAGTTAGATAAAAATGAGGATAATGAAGAAGTGGGTAATTATAAAATACCTGCTTTTTTTACGCTTATTGAATACGAACATTTGATCAAATATGATCGCTTTCGCAGTCATAAAAACAAAGATATTCAAGCAGTATTTGAATTTTATGATGATAAGGATAAACGTATTGACTATGTTAAAGAAAGTTTTAAAGTCATGATTGTTGAAGAAATCTATCACAATCAGCGTTTAGGCTATTATCATGATCAGGATAAAGATATGTTAAGAGTCTGGAAAGGAGGTTACGCTAATCCTGATTATGAAGATTATGTATCATGGCAGGATGTAACTTCCTTTATTGAGGACATGATTGATAGAAATGTTTATCTTTCAATTCCTTTAAAACCACTTCCAACAACTCAAAAACAGCAGTTGAATTTATTTGATATGGAACCTGTTGAACCATCTCAAAACAATAAGGAAAAACAGTCTTTCACAATGCCTCAAAACATTATTGATGCAGTTTTAAGCGAAGGAACTGTAGAAAAAGAATCTAAGATGAAAATAGCCATCTATTTTTCATTAGATCAGCCTGTTGAAAAAAACGCTGAGTTTCTTAAAAAGTTATATTATGAAGGCAGTAATGGTTTTATTATCAATAATCGCAGTATCTGCTATAAGTGGAACAGTGACGGTATGCAAATCACCTGGGGTGATGGAATTATTAATGCTTATGATAAACAGACGTTGACCTGGCAGGACGTGGCAAAAGGGATTCGCAGTCTTTTAGATCAGGGACGATATATTTCACAAAATGAACTTGATCAATGCACTGATTATGAATATCAGCAAGCCTCAGAAAATTTGTGGTATATGTGTCAGGATATGGACTTTGATAAAACAGATCATATGATGGAACTTCGCCAATATTATCATAAGGGGTTCCCTGATGGAACAGCACAGATGGAACAATTATTAAAGGACAAAGAATTTTATGACAGAACGATAAGTGCTTTAACTGCATTCAATGATGATTATCAAAACCATCCGAATTATATGAGTCATCACTGGAGACGATATGCACCTGATAGAGTCCTTCCAGTTATTCAGCGACTTACAATGCCACATATCAACTTCAAAGCGATTGATTATAAAGGACCTCAATATACCTACTTTGTTACACAGGATTCGATTGATTCAATCATTGCCAGTCAACATCGTGTACATCAAAAATACGATACACTTGCCTTTTTTCTCAACAATAAAGACAAAAAAGAGAGAATTAAATTTCTTAAAGATATGTGGGGAATCAGCGGTTCAAGCGATTATGATTCAAATAGTAAAGGATTAAGAATTAAAACAGGCAGCTACAACAAACCATATGCTGAAGTGCTGTTAAAGTGGAAGGATGTTGAACAAAGATTATCCTATCTCATTGAACGAGATAAATATCTCAATGATGAACAAAAAGCTGGTATAAAGGATTATGAAATAGAGGTGCTTGCTAGAAATATATACTCATTTTTTTGTCGATTACCACTCAACAATCCTAGACCATACAACACGCAATTGGAAGATAAGGATAAAAACAATGAAATCAAAACTCTATTAAAAGACCCATCCAATACTGCTAATATACTTGATATGATGCAGATTGCTTTATTAAACACTGCTGAATTTGGTAAAAATTATGAAAATATGATGAAATACTTCAATCGTGTACAGGATTTTTATCAGGGTACCTAAAAGCTGGTATAAAGGATTATGAAATAG
>OFML01000322.1_pt1 | contig 43799 bp, 34 predicted proteins | sample 1541831 | NCBI WGS metagenome assembly OFML01 (sample SAMN04209237, study PRJEB22552) | human gut metagenome | biome: gut; material: feces | host: Homo sapiens | place: USA: Oklahoma | reverse complement strand
GGGCTCGAACCCTGGACACCCTGATTAAGAGTCAGGTGCTCTACCAACTGAGCTAGCGGTGCATTTTCTGTGTCGTTGTTGCGTCTCCCGCAACGACAAGACATATATTATCACATGGTTTTCAAGAATGCAAGTACTTTTTGAAAAAAATTTAAATATTTTTTTCGATTTATTTGTACAATAAGTGAAATTACTGTTTTTTACGGGCTTCCTGGCACTTTTTGCAGTAGCCGTACAGCTCTAATTTGTGTCCGGTGACAGTGAAATCTCCGGTATCCTGCTCTAAATGCACATGTGCAAAGGGGCAGCTGGGCAGCGGAATCCGCTTATGACATTCCAGGCAGACCGCATAATGGGTATGTTCCCCGCGGTTCAATTCGTATACTACGGTACCGTCTCCCATGAACGTTGTCTTCTCTACCATTCCATGTTCTTCAAATGTTGCCAGAATCCGGTAGATCGTGGATACAGCATAATCGCTGCCTTCGTGATCTCTCTCAATACGATTGTAAATCTGTACGGCGCTGAGGGGCTCGGTCGCTTCCTCCAGAACCTGATAGACGCATTTTCTCTGTTTGGTCCATTTTAATCCCTTGGGATAAGAAATATCATTGTGTTCACATTTATGTTCTTCCATAGATATCTGTCCTTTTATATCGCGATCTCGAGGGCGCAGTGCTTTCCACCTCGAAACACTGCTTGTGCCTACAGCCAGTTTATCACAATTCCTGTCAAAACACCAATCACATATAAAATTCCCACGATTTTCAGATTTTCCTTTTTATCCGGGTTCACGCGGAACAACACCAGCAGTCCTACTCCCGCTCCTACCAGCAATCCGGACATCATGGCTCCAAGGCTGATCACACCACTGATATACAATTGCGTTATGGTCACAGATGCTGCACAGTTGGGGATCAGTCCCACCAATCCTGCCAGCACAGGTCCCAGTACGGGACGGTTCAGGATCAGGCCGGCCAGAACATCTTCTCCCACAAAATGCAGTGCTGTGTTCAGAACAAATCCAATGACTATAATGAAAAAGGTAATGTGAAGCGTATGCTTTACCGCAGATAGAAAAATGCCATCCTCTTCACAATGGCAGTTCTCATGCTCACAGATTTCATGAATGTGCTCTTCCTCTTCATGGTCATTTTCTCCATGCCCGTGAACATGGTCATGAGGATGCATCTTCCTCTCCCGGACCAACAGATCGATCACAAATCCGGCTGCCGCACCAATGGCTGCTTTAGCTCCCAGCACGCCCAGTACAAAGCGGATATCCATTTTCTCCGAAATCAGGATCGGCAGCATCTCATCAGAAGTGGACAGATAAATGGCTATCAGTGTTCCCAGGGTGATCACTCTGCCTGCATATAAGTTGGATGCTGCTGCCGAGAACCCACACTGAGGCAGCACACCTGCCACGCCACCGATCAACGGTCCCATTTTACCTGCTTTACGCACCATATGTGTGGTCTTCTCGCCGGCCTTATGCTCCAGATATTCCATAGCCAGATAGGTCAGGAACAAAAATGGCACCAGCTTTATACTATCTATTAAAGTATCTAAAATAACTTCCGACATGACTCTTACCTTTCCATACTTTCTTTATCAAATGAATACTTAATCATATATTTGTTCTAAATGCAAATGAGTTGCATTTGCATTTAGAACTATAACACATTTTTTCATATTGTCAATATTTTAATTATAAAAAATGCGCTATGCTATGATAAGCTACGAAAAGCAAGAGAATGCCCATCCGGGCAAAAGCCAGCCGGTATACCGTCTTATTATCGCACTTCGATCAATCTTCGATCAATCCCTTTTTCTTCCATGCTCCGCTCCGCCAGCGCAACATCATGCCGACCGCACGGCAGCATTCATCTGCTGTCAGACCGATATAAGCACCCACTACTGCCAGATGCAGCTGTATCCCCAACAGATACGTTCCTCCCGCTGCACACAAAAACATGAAAACAGCTCCGAGGATCACCGGAAATACAGCATCTCCACTGGTTTTCAGTGCATTTCCGTATACCAGATTTGTGACTCGTCCGGCTTCCAGGGCAATATCAATAAACATCAGCTTCTGCACTAGTTCTACCATACTCTTATCCTGCGTGAAGAAAGAGATCAGGACCGGGGCACTGACTGCAAACAGAATTTCTGTTCCCATCGCCAGTACCGCTCCGATCACCGCAGATTTTTTAGTCTGCTTATCACATATTTCATATTTTCCCGCACCCATGTACCATCCGGTCATAATGGCATTCGCCTGGGCAAGTGCACTTCCCACACAGAAGGATAAATTCGTGATCTGTGCCGTATAGGAGCGGGCTGCCACATTGATTCCTTCTGTATCCATCTGGTTCAGAAAACGGATCACCAGTGTCATCGCTATATTATAAATAATATTTTCCAAAGCAGACGGCAATCCGATCCGGATGATCTTCCGCAAAATCTCTCCGGAATTTACCCTCTCCGAATATTTTTTTGCAGGGATCAGCCGCCGTACAAAGATCACTATCAATATCAGATTCACTACTTTGGAGATCACTGTTGCGGATGCGACCCCCTGCACGCCGAGGTGGAAACGAAACAGAAACACGGCATTTAATATAAAGTTCAAAATATTACCTGTCACAGTTGCGATCAGAGGCTGTTTCGTATATCCAAATGCACGCAGATATCCTGCCAGTATGGGAATCATAGCGTTCAGTATACTTCCGCCTCCTACGATCCGCAGATATTGTACAGCAGGCTCCTTCAATGCCGGTGCAATACCTACCACATACAGAATCCCATCGGAACAGAAAAACAAAAACACAGACATCGCAACACCCAGGATCCCATTAAACCATAATCCCAGGGTCTTTGCCTGACAGGCGATCCCCGGTCTGCCCGCACCGATATTCTGTGTCATCACAGCCAGCATTCCCATAGAAACTACCGAATACATAATAATAAATACACCGATATAAGTATTTGCTGTTCCGACTGCTCCGACTGCCTGATCTCCCACAGAAGAAAGCATTAAGGTATCCACCATTCCGGACAACATGTAAAAGATCGTCTCCAGACACAGTGGTACAAATAATTGAAATAATGACTTATTCTGTCCTTCCATCGTAGGTTTTATATCCTTTCTGCGGTTCCTAAAAATTTGCATTTTCATTTTACAACTATTCAGAATACTATTCCGAATAGTCTCTTCAATTTTTACATATTACTACTTTATCTTTCCTAAAACTTGCATTTTTACCACATAAAATTGACTTATTTCTACTTTTATAGTAATCTGACCATAATATCCTCTACTCCACTTCACAGAAAGGCCTGCCTATGTACCCTGAATTAAGAGAAGAACGCATTCACGGAACAAAAGAATTTCCTTTTAGCTGTTATCACCTGCATGATATGCCTGCTTTTTTTCAAATTCCTGTCCACTGGCATCCGGAGGTCGAGATCATATATGTCCGCTCCGGCTCTCTTAAGATCATCATTGAAGGAGAAGAATACGAAGCGGCCGGCGGCTCCGTATTCTTTGTGAATCCCGGTGAGCTTCATTTTATGGGTTCCGCAATTCCGGGCGTAGACTATCATACCCTGTTGTTCCCACTGGAATTTATTTCCTTTCAGACGGATGATCTGTTGGAAACGGAGTTTCTCCTTCCCTTGCGTAACCATGAATTGCTTTTGCATCATAATCTTTCCCACGAAAAAAGCTGTCCTGACATCATTTCTCTCATCCGTGAGATCCTGTCTGTCAGACAGCTTCCAAATACATTGAGCGGGCATTTCCGATTACGTATTTTATTGTTGTCTCTTATACAAAAAATTGCTTCCTGCGGAACCATTAACCCTATAGGCTCCAAAAGGAACGATCCGATGCAGCGTGAGATACTGACTTATCTGCAGTATAACTACACGGAACCCCTTCGGTTGGAAACCCTGGCAGAGCAATTTCATTTATCTGAAAAATATTTGTCCCGCTATTTTAAGCAGCACTTTCATCTGGCTCTGACGCAATACCTGATGCATCTGAGACTGACCCATGCCTGCCATCTGTTAGAGAGCACCTCTCTGCCGGTTACAGAGGTTGCCCTGCAGTCCGGCTTCCCCAATGTAAGCCATTTTATCCGCTGCTTTCATAGGACATATCAGATGTCTCCGTTACAATATCGTAAGCAGCTGCCCTATCAATGATCGTTTTCAAGAGCTCTTCTTGCAAGCTCCAGGCATCCCATGATGCCCTGATCATCATGAAGAGAGGCCGGCACCACATAATGCTCCATGTCTGCAAGTTCATCCGTTACGATATAGCCATTGATGTATTCCTTAAGCTTCTTGCGGATAAGCGGGAACAACTGCTCCTGGTGCATGACACCGCCGCCTAAAATGATCATTTCCGGAGATACTGTCATAACATAGCAGGTCAGGGCCTGCGCAATGTAATCTGCCTCCAGCTCCCATACTTCCGGGCAATCTGCCAGGTCCACTGCTTTCCTGCCCCAGCGTTCTTCGATGGCAGGGCCTGCTGCCAGACCTTCCAGACAATTCTTATGATAAGGACATCTTCCGGCATAAGTATCCGCGGTCCGCTTCGTGATCAGCACATGTCCGGTCTCCGGATGGAGCATTCCGTGATGCAGCTCTCCGTTACTATAAATACCACCGCCGACACCGGTGCCGATGGTCAGATACATGACACACTTTTTCCCTTGTGCCTGTCCGAATGTCACTTCGCCGAGGACGGAACCATTCACATCCGTATCGAATCCCACGGGGCAATGAAGTGCCTCCTGCATCTGCCCCACAATATCGCAGTCCCTCCAGGCCAGCTTTGGTGTGGTTGTGATATAACCGTATTTTTCGGAATCTCTGTCCAGCTCAATGGGCCCAAAACAGGCAATTCCCAGGGCATCGATCCCTTTGTCCCTAAAATAGGCGATCATCTTAGGAATCGTCTCCTTAGGCGTAGTTGTAGGAATCGATACCTGTTCATCAATTGTACCGTTCTCATCCCCAATAGCGCAGACCATTTTTGTACCGCCGGCTTCCAATGCACCCAGACGTAATTTTGCCATATAAACTCCCTGCCTTTCCAGATTCTGTCTGTCAAATATATCCCGAGCTTTTCCTTCGGATTCTGCTCTCTGTGATTAGTATAGCAAATCCTTTTCTCCCTGTTAATATCAATTTTTATAGAGTTTCTCTCTCTTTTTAATTTTCTCTTTTCCGGGGAATCTTTCCTATGATATACTTGTTATACTGTTCTCAGTTACACACAAATTGCAGGAGGTTATATTACAATGAAAAAAATATGGATCGTCGGTTCCCTCGGTCACATGGGACAGGCGTTGATCAGGTTGTTAGACATGATGGAATATGAATTATACGAAACCGATAAGGACGAGCTGGATATCACGGATGAACATGCAGTTTCCCTGTTCATGCACCGCAATCGTCCCGATGTCGTCATCAACTGTGCAGGATATCATCCTTCCGCCGGTGCAGCGCAGTCGGAGACAGATATGGCTTACAAGGTAAACGCCGTAGGTGCGAGAAATCTGGCGCAGTCTGCGGAGAGCATTCAGGCAAAACTCATCCAGATCTCTACGGATGATGTATTTTCCAGCGCATCCGACACACCCTATAATGAGTTCGATGATGTAAATCCCGTAGGACTGTTTGCAAAATCCAAATACGCCGGAGAGAAATTCGTCATCCAGCTGATGACCCGCTATGTCATTATCCGCAGTTCCTGGATCTACGGCATCGGCAAAGACTTTTTGAATGAAGTACTCGAAGCTGCCGCGGACCCTCAGGTATCCACAATGGAACTGCTAAACAACGACCGTGCGGTACCTACCTCCGCTGCAGAGCTTGCACGCGTGGTAAAATTTTTCATCGACAACGACCATTACGGTATCTATCACGCCGTATGCAGCGGCGGTTCCTGCACACGCCTGGAATTCGCGAAAGAGATCCTGCGTCTTGCCGGAAAAGAGGACCGGCTTACCGTCACAGTAAAAGACGGCACCCCGGAGAAATATTCCGTACTGGATAATATGATGCTGCGTCTTACCGGCATCGAAGAACCCAGTGGCTGGAGAGAGACGCTGGCTTCCTACATGAAAGAAACCGGAGGACTGGAATAGTGGAAAAACACGAAAAAGAAAAGAAAAAACTCGGTCTGTCCACCAAAATCTTTATCGCCCTTTTAACCGGTGCGGTATGTGGTGTGCTGATCCATTATTATATGCCGGAAGGGTACTTTAGAGATACGATTCTGATCAACGGTATTCTCTATGTACTGGGCAACGGTTTTATCCGCCTGATGCAGATGCTGGTGGTTCCTCTGGTATTCTGCTCCCTGGTCTGCGGCGCCATGGCCATCGGTGATACGAAAACGTTGGGAACTGTGGGTGTGAAAACGATCCTGTTCTATCTGTGCACCACTGCTTTGGCGATCTGCGTGGCACTGGGTATTGCCAGTCTGATCAATCCAGGCGTTGGCTTAAATATTGCGTTGCCGGAGGATGCCACCGAAGTCGCGACCACCCAGGTAGATTTTGCGGAGACGTTGTTAAATATTATTCCGAAAAATATTTTTACCTCTCTGTCCGCCGGAGATATGCTGCCGATCATCTTCTTTGCTTTATTTGTCGGCATTCTTCTGGCTGCCATGGGCAACCGGGTTTCCACTGTGGCGAACTTTTTCAGTCAGTTCAATGACATTATGATGGAAATGACGATTGCAGTCATGAAAGCAGCCCCTGTCGGTGTCTTCTGCCTGATCGCCAAGACCTTCGCAGGTATCGGCTTCGACGCTTTTGTGCCTATGCTGAAATATATGGGAAGCGTCATTCTGGCACTGGCAGTACAGTGTTTCGTGGTATATCAGGTCATGCTGTTTGTGTTCACCCGGTTGAATCCTTTTAAGTTCATTAAAAAGTTCTTCCCGGTTATGACCTTTGCCTTCTCCACTTCCACCAGTAATGCGACGATCCCTCTGTCTATCGACACTCTGTATAAAAAAATCGGTGTCTCCAAACAGATTTCGTCCTTTACGATTCCTTTGGGTGCCACCATTAACATGGACGGTACTTCCATTATGCAGGGCGTAGCAGTTGTTTTCATAGCACAGGCTTACGGTATTCCTCTGACCCCGGCTGCCATTGCTACCGTCATTGCCACCGCGACGATCGCCTCCATCGGTACTGCCGGTGTCCCCAGTGTCGGTCTGGTCACCCTGTCCATGGTACTGACCTCCGTGGGACTGCCTACCGAAGGCATTGCACTGATCATGGGTATCGACCGTATCCTGGATATGCTGCGTACCGCTGTCAATATCACCGGTGATGCCGTATGTACCACTATCGTGGCTAAGCAGCAGGGTGCCTTTAACGAGAATACTTTCCGGGCAGATAACTGATCACCCGTTTACAACTTTTCAGACGGCTGTCACCGTATAAAAAAAGAGTGAAACATTCTGTCTTGTGCTCAAGTGCACCGTCAGATGTTTCACTTTTTTATAGCTCGCAGCTATTCTATTTCAGTTTATTGAGTTTTGCCCGGTTGGCAATAACGATCAGCCGCATATCCTGTGTCAGAGGTTCTTCCGGATCGATATTGGTATTTACATTTTTTCCTTCGATGATCGCCACCACGTTAATGGAATATTTTTTCCGCAGATTCAGCTCGATCAGGTTCTTCCCGATCCACTGCTGTTTGACTTCCATTTCCACCATAGACACATCCTGGGACAATTCGATAATGTCCATGAAACCGGAGCTTAACAGATTTTTGGCCAGGTGGATCCCTGACTCACTCTCGGGGAATACTACACGGTCTGCTCCTACTTTCGTAAGGATCTTGCAGTTTATCTCAGTGGCGCATTTGGCGATAACGGTCTTTACGCCCAGTTCTTTACACAGCATGGTTGCCATAACACTGGCTTCCAGATGATTTGCCATAGTCACAATGACCACATCAATATTTGCAATACCGATCTGTCTCAACGCTTCCGGATCTGTAACATCTGCACATTTACAGTATGGAATCTCTGAGATTGCCGCATTGACAACTGCCTCTCTATTGTCTACCGCCACCACCTCTGCGCCGTTCTCTGCCAACTCCTTCGCCACACTTCTTCCATATCTTCCAAGTCCAAATACTGCATAGGTCTGATTGATTCCCATAGTCTCTTCCTTCCTGTTGCTTCGATCTGCTTTATCCGACGCTGATCTCTTCTGTCGGGTTCTTCACAATATTTTTGTTCTTTTTCTGCGTGCTGAATGCCACTACCAGAGATATGGGGCCGACTCTTCCCAGATACATGGTCACGATAATAATCAGTTTTCCCCAAAGATTCAGCATGGAAGTCAGGTTCCTGCTTAATCCCACAGTAGCTGTGGCACTCACTGTTTCATACACAATATCTATCACATCCGCATCTGTCACTGCAGATAAAAGAATCGCAGACAACGACGCAATGATAAAAAACATACCTACAACTGCTACCGATTTATTCACCGCCTGCTTCGGAATATTTCTCCCAAAAAGCTCTGCATCCTCCTTATTACCTATGGTGGCAAACATGGATACCAGCAGCACTGCGATCGTAACTGTCTTCATTCCTCCTGCGGTTCCCACCGGAGAGCCGCCGATCAGCATCAAAAGCACCGAAATGATCGCAGAGGTATTGGTCAGATCCTCTTGTGGAATCGTGGCAAAACCTGCGGTTCGCGTAGTTACTGCCTGGAACAGGGATGCCCAGATCCGCTGCGGCACCGTGTAATTCTGCATCGTCAGAGGATTATTGTATTCAAAAATATAAAATGCCGCCGCTCCCACTACAATAAGTATTCCTGTCACCGTGAGTGCTATTTTACTGTGAAGCGTCAGCAGTCTGAAACATTTGAGCTTCTGGCTCCGGATATTTTTCAAAACCCGCAGTACATCCCACCAGACGATATAGCCTAAGCCTCCCAATATGATCAGCAACATCGTGACCAGATTGACCATGGGCTGAAATACATAGCCGCACAGACTGTCTTCCGCCATAATATCCATTCCTGCGTTGCAGAAGGCAGATACGGCATTAAAAATCGAAATCCATATGCCTCTGAGTCCGTATTCCGGCACAAATACTGTCATGTACAAAAGAGCTCCGCATCCCTCCACCACCAGAGTACCTATGAGAACCTTGCGGAGGAATTTCACGATTCCGGAGATATTATTCAGATTAAATACATCCTGCAGCATCCACCGGTTACCCAGTCCCAGTCGTCTGTGCAGTCCCATCATCACACCGTACATGACCGTAATGACTCCCAGACCTCCCAACTGGATCAGAAACAGGATCACGATCTGTCCCCAGACGCTCCATGTGGAATATGTGGGAACCGTCACCAGACCGGTCACACATATGGATGTGGTAGCCGTAAATAAAGCATCTATATAAGGAACCGCTTCTCCGGTAGCTGAACTGATGGGTAATGCCAGCAGGAAGCTACCCACTAATATGGCACACAGAAAGCTAAGCATGATCTTCTGTGTCGTAGACAACTGTATTATTTTTTTACTGTTCATAACACACTCCATTCCGCCGATACTTTATCTCATCAGTGGAATCGCTAATCAAATTTCACGGGTGCAATCCGCAATGTTATGATTATAACACACTTTTAGATAAAAAACTCCTATTGGAGACAGTTTGTTGCCGAATCCATCATAGGAGTTCTCTTCTGATCTTATTTTTCTTCTTTTATACTTTAAATCGGTAGCCCACACCCCAGATGGTCTCGATATACTGAGGTTTTGCAGTATCTTTTTCAATCTTCTCACGGATCTTCTTGATGTGCACGGTAACGGTGGCAATATCACCGATAGAATCCATATCCCAGATCTCACGGAACAATTCTTCTTTGGTAAATACATGGTTCGGATGCTCCGCCAGGAACGTCAGCAGATCAAACTCTTTGGTCGTAAACGTCTTCTCCACACCGTCCACATAGACACGTCTGGCAGTCTTATCAATACGGATACCACGGATCTCCACGATATCATTCTGCTGCTTCTGGTTGGTTCCCACCAGTCTCTCATAACGGGCCATGTGCGCCTTCACGCGGGCTACCAGTTCACTGGGGCTGAAAGGTTTGGTCATATAGTCATCTGCACCCAACCCTAAGCCGCGGATCTTATCAATGTCGTCCTTCTTCGCTGATACCATAAGAATGGGAATATTTTTCTCCTCCCGGATCTTCTTACATACTTCGAAGCCGTCCATGCCGGGCAGCATCAGGTCCAAAATGATCAGATCATAATCGCCTGTCAGAGCGGTCTTCAGTCCCTCATCTCCGGTATTGCAGATATCTACCTTGAAATCACTGAGCTCCAAATAATCCTTCTCAAGATCTGCAATTGCTACTTCATCTTCAATAATTAAAATCTTACTCATTATTTACCCTCCATTTACAGAATGTCCTTGCATCATCGGTTATCATGCTATTTCTGTTTCATTCCTTATTGATTCCTTATTCATTACTTGGTTCCACCCGGCTGCAGTTCAATGTATTTTCTCAGGACAAAATGCATACAGGTGCCTTCACCCTCTTTAGCTGTTGCCCATACATAGCCGCCGTGATCCTCGATGATCTTCTTCACAATAGAAAGTCCGATGCCACTGCCGCCCTGGGCGGAATTGCGGGAAGCATCCGTGCGGTAGAACCGCTCAAAGATCTTCTGCAGATCCTTCTGCGCGATTCCCTTGCCGTTGTCCTCGATCTCTACCCGGATAGCATCCACTTCGTCGAGAATACGGATATCAATGTGCCCATTGGGCTTGTCCATATATTTTACGCTGTTACTGATAATATTATTGATGACCTTCTTCATCTGCTCCGGATCCGCGATGACAGCTGTGTCAGGAGATACCAGATTCGAATAGTTCAGCTTGATACCCCGCTGCTCCAGATCCAGTCCGACTTCTTCCACACAGTCGCCGAAATAATCCGCCACGTTGATCCGGTGGAAATTGTACGGGATCCGGTTATTATCAATTCCGGAATAAGTGGTCAGCTCGTTGATCAGACGATCCATATCAATGGCTTTATTGTAGATGGTCTTGATGTATTTATCCATCTTCTCCGGCGTATCTGCCACACCGTCCATGATTCCTTCCACATAACCCTTAATGGCTGTGATAGGGGTCTTCAGATCATGGGAAATATTGCTGACCAGCTCTTTGTTCTGCTTCTCATGCTGGGTGTTCTCTTCCGTGGATTCCTTCAGCCGTAAACGCATGTCCTCATAATTGCGGTAGAGATCACCGATCTCACCCTTGGCATCTGTCTCCAGAACATAATCAAAGTTGCCTTCCTTGATCTTGCGCATTGCCACGTTCAATTCATTGATGGGTTCAAATACGCCCTTGTGGATCCACTGGGTCAGCATCAGGCTGGTGAAGATCAGGATCACTATGATAGCCACGAACATATCGATCAGCAGATGTCTCGAGATCAGCGAATTGACCTTCGTGACGATAAATACGCTGCCCGGTGTTCCATCCCGGAAAGTGAAATCAATCTGTTTTACATACTTCTCCAGTTCATTGTAGAAATATCCGCTGTCATCCGACAGATTCTCTTCACCGTAGGCAGGCAGTTTTTCAAAAATCTTCTGTGCGGCATCTTTATTGCCGGCATAATACATCTTATCACCTTTTCTTACAATAATGTAAGTAGACTTCCGCGATACCTCCTCATTAATATGATCCAGATATTCTTTATCTTCCAGCCTGCTGCTGTCTTCCTTCACCTGGTCCAGCAGCACATAATACGCCTGATCCGTGGTGTTGGTGAATTCCCTGAAATTCTCCGACATCATGGAATAATCAATATCCGTCAGGCTGAAACCCTGAGAGTAATTCATCAGGTAAATGGCAATCATCACAAACGCCATGATCGTCAGCAACAGCGGAAGTAATATAATACTTATAAATGTTACACGAAGTCTGGTTTTAAATTTCATATTACTCTTGCCTTTCAGCAACCTGCAAACTTTCCGTGACTTTAGTACACTGTGTAGCACAAGTTTGCGCGTGTTTTATACTTTACTTTCGCTCATTATAGCATGATTCCTACCTTCTGTGTATAAAGGAAGCAGGAATATCATTAAAAAAAAATAAACAAAATTTTTTCATTTTTCTGTTGACATTATTCTCACATCATGTATAATAAGCTTATAAGAAACAGTAATCATTACTATTATTGAGAAAGGGGCTTATCATGGCACTGAAACGAAGCAGACAACGGGAAATGATCAAATCCTTTCTCATGGGACGCAAGGATCACCCTACCGCTGATGTGATCTATTCTAATCTGAAGCAGCAGGATCCGAACTTAAGTCTCGGTACCGTCTACCGTAATCTGACTCTGTTGTCGGACATGGGAGAGATTTTACGACTCCGGGTCGGTGACGGTGTTGACCATTTTGATGCCGATACTTCCGAACATTATCATTTTGTGTGTACGGAATGCGGAAGCGTCATTGATCTGGACATGGATAGTATTGATTCCATCATGGAGACAGCCGGAGAGAGATTTGACGGCCGGATCCGGGGACATATCACTTATTTCTATGGCACTTGTCCCGCCTGCACCAGGGTTGCTACGAAGTCCTAGTTTTCTGAATGAAAACAGACTTCGTTCCATAATATATTTGTGCAGATAAAGCACACGCAAAAAGAGAAAACTAAAAACAAAACATTTCATTTGAGAAAAGGAGAAAAAATTATGGCAAAGTATGTATGTCAGGTATGTGGTTATGTTTATGAAGGTGATGCGGCTCCCGCAGAGTGCCCCATCTGTCACGCTCCCGCTTCCAAATTCACCAAGCAGGAGGAAGGTAAGACCTGGGCTGCTGAGCATGTAGTAGGTGTAGCAAAGGGTGCTCCCGAGGATATCATTGCTGATCTGCGTGCGAACTTCCAGGGTGAATGCTCTGAGGTTGGTATGTATCTGGCAATGGCAAGAGTAGCTCACAGAGAAGGTTATCCCGAGATCGGTCTGTACTGGGAAAAGGCTGCTTACGAAGAAGCTGAGCACGCTGCAAAATTCGCTGAGCTGTTAGGTGAAGTCGTAACCGATTCCACCAAGAAGAATCTGGAGATGAGAGTAGATGCCGAGAACGGTGCAACCGCAGGTAAGTTTGATCTGGCTAAGAGAGCCAAGGCTCTGAACCTGGATGCTATCCATGACACCGTTCATGAGATGGCTCGTGATGAGGCAAGACATGGCAAGGCATTTGAGGGTCTGTTAAAGAGATACTTTGGCTAAGCTACAAGCCATGCAAGGATAAAATAAAAAGTCACTGGGAGGACATTTATGTACTTCCAGTGACTTTTTATTTTAGATTTATACGGCGACAGCCCTTATACGGTTCCGGAGATCACCAGCGTGCTGACGCCGGGGTTGATCCCCCACGCTCCTGTAACGGGATCCTGGGTGTAAGTCGCTGCGGGTACGGTAATACCTCCTGCAGTTCCGGTAAATAATCCGGTAGTCGTATCATACGTATAGTTTGTTCCCTCTGCCCATGCAGTTCCATTAAAATTCACAGTCAGATTCTCCAATACGGGATTAAAGGTATCTGTGATCACGACACCGGTAGCTGCATCTGCTGCCGTATTCCCCAGATTCTGTATCAGGAACGTATACGTCAATGTTCCATTCTCTGTCACGGGTACGGGACTGACGGACTTTGTGATCGTAAGAAGCGGTCCGCTTACCGCATTTACTGTCTCGTTCACAGTAACAGGAGTGACCCCTGCCCCGGCAATCGTCGCCGTATTCGTAATGGAAGCCTCTGCTGCCAGCGGTGCATAAGAGTTCACCTCAGCCTCATAGGTAAGTGTCACATTACCTCCCGCAGGCACGGTAATTCCCGTGATTGTCAGAGGAGGGCCTGCCGTTACAGCCGGTGTTGCCTGTAAAATTCCGTTTGCATAGTATTTTACGGTCCCCGGAATATACGTCAGAGGTGTCAGTTCTCTGGTATTAAACAAATACTCTCCCAGATTATCCGTTACTGTAATTCCGTTAAATGCTGTAGTGCCTGAGTTCACAATGCTGATCACATACGTAACATTTTCATTCTGCCCGTAGGTATCCCGCACTGCTGTCTTGGTTGCAGACAATACCTCCGTGATCTCACCCACTGCTATATTGGAGTTTGTAATCTCATTTCCATAGCGAAGCTGTGCCTGATTTGTAAATCTAGCCATATATTTTTGTATCCTTTCATTGTATTTGGATTTACTATAATATATGACTGTTTTTAAGAAAGTTGACGGATTCTGTCACTGCATTTCTTGACTTTCCTCTTCCACCTCCGTATGATGGAATCACAAGCATTCCCTTGCGCTGCCCCGGAAAACAATGAGGATTCAACATGAAGAAAAAAGTATTTAACATCATCCAGATCGGCGACAAAAGTAACCGTCTAAGCCGGCTCTTTGATATTTTTATTGCTATCGTTATCTGTGCAAATATTCTGGTGACTTTTCTGCAAACCTTTGATGAGCTTGCTTTTTTATTTCCGGTATTTCATGTGGTCGAGGTTATCACTATTCTGATCTTCTGTGTGGAATATATTCTGCGGATCTGGACTGCGGACTATCTATATCCTGATAAAAGCGAGTTTCGCTCCCGGCTGCGGTTTCTGATCTCCTTCGACGGGATCATCGATCTGCTGACAATTTTACCCTTTTTCTTCCTGTCCGGTATGGTCATCTTCCGGATGCTGCGGGTGGCGAGGATCTTCCATCTGTTCCGCCTGAATGCACGGTATGATTCCTTCAATGTCATCACTACGGTATTGTATGAAAAACGCAATCAGATCATTTCCTCCGTGTTCATCGTACTGATCCTGATGCTCGCCAGCAGTCTGTGCATGTACAGCGTGGAACATGATTCCCAGCCGGAAGTATTCCGCAATGCCTTCAGCGGCATCTGGTGGAGCATGTCAACGCTGCTCACCGTAGGCTACGGAGACATCTATCCCATCACCACACTTGGCCGGATCATGGCGATCTGTATCGCCTATCTCGGTGTCGGTGCCGTGGCTATCCCCACCGGTATCATCAGTGCCGGCTTTGTGGAACAGTACCAGCGCAAAAGCAGTCTCTCTAATATTAAAGAAGCAGATATTCATGAGATCGCCGAGATATTCGTAGATAAACGTTTCGCCGGCAAATCCGTGGAGGAAATGGAAGAGGCAGAACAGGTCACGATCTTCCTCATTCTGCGGGAAGATCTGTCCATTCTGCCTCAAAAAGATACGATATTAAGGTTAAATGACATCATTGTCATTCGTGGGGAGCATTCCTAATCTGCTTCCGTCGCTGCAGTTTCCGTTTCCACAGCTTCCGTGGTTTCTGTTTCAGCAGTCTCCGTCGCTTCGGTACTTTCTGTTTCTTCGGTAGTCTCCTCCACCAGATCATCCAGTGTATAATTGAAGCCTGTCACCACGTTGGTGGCCACGACATACACTTTCATTTCAGAGGGAAATGCAATGTAATACTGGCTGGTCATGGAATTCAGATTACCGACATTAATGATCACGCTGCGATCTGCAGTCTCGTACTGAATGGTACGCTCCGGGTTCGCCAGTCCATACTGTGACATATCCGTCACATTTTCAATCACCTGATCTGCCTTTAACGGTGCCACCTTCAGGATCATAGCCTTGATACGCTCCTGGTTCAGATTAAGGGAATGATCGTCCGCATAGTACCATGTATCATCCTCTTTTTCAAAGGCATAGGGCTCTCCCTCATATACATAGCTAAAGCTGGTAATATCATCGGAGTTCACATCCAGCACCGTCTCCTGTGTATCCTCGGTGGTGGAAGTCGCAGACGATGCATTTTTATTATACTGTCGGATGCCCAGGAATGCTGCCGCCAGAACCACCAGTGCCAGCAGCATTCCGATCATCTGTCTTTGTTTCTTTTTCATATCTATATCTCACGCCTTTCAATTATTTCTTCCGTCTGCGGAACCAGATCACGAATCCGGCGATCACACAGCCGACAGGCAGTATCACGGTAACCAGCAGCCCCAGCAGCAGAATCTGTGCGGAATCCACTACCAGATTAGAGACCTCATAACTTTTTACCGGAATAGATACCGAGGTCTCATGATCTGCCATTCCACTGAATGTATTGGTGAACAGGGTCAGGTTCGCACCGCTGACGACAGAATTTGCATCATCCGTGAACAGCTGCTCGCAACCGTACACGACCAGTGTCGCATCCCCATCATCCAAAGTCTTTACTGCCTCAACACCTAATGCGAAGGGACCATTCATATCATTTTCACTCTGTGAAAAATCCTGTGTATTGTTGACATCCTGTTTTGCAAAAGAGCTGTCGGAGGTGCTCAGGAATACATCATAGGTAATATCACCGGTGGCTGTCTCGTCGGTACTTGCTTCCTCCGGGACGATGATGCCCTGAGAATACGGCAGGAACAGATATTTTCCGTAGGTGCCTGAGGTATAGCTGTCAGAGCTCTGTGTCGGCAGGATATAATAAGGACTTCTGTAGTAGCCGTTGGAATCATTCTCCACTACCAGTCCTTTGGCAATGCTCAGATTCATGTAGCTTAAGATAGCATCTATATTGGGTGTCTCCTCATCGGTATAACCGGTCACCAGGATGACTTTTCCACCGTTGTTCAGATAGTCGATCACCTTATCCTTATCATCGGATGAAAAATCGCTGGTGGCACCGTTAATGAACAGACAGGCCGCATCGTCGGGGATAGCATCCAGATCCATCAGATTCACGGTCTCATAATCCACATTTTCCTTGTTCAGTGCGGATGTAAAAGTGTTACTTAAACTCAGTTCATTATGTCCTGTTGTCATATATACCTTGGGCATATCGTCATTTAACACATAATCCAACGCACTGGTGATCTGTCCTTCGCCATCATAACCGGTGGTCGTGGTATTATAACTGTACGTCGAATAGTCAAAATCATAGGAAGACTCATAGACATCGTTGTAATCAATGACCTTGCTGCGCTTGTCGCTGACCACGATCAGGCTGTTCGTGCTGATGTTGCCGGTGGTGTACTGGGTATAGAACATCGGATTAACGGTGGGATCCACATATTCCACGGTGATATGATCCGACAGATCATCATATCTCTGTAAAGTCTGCCCCAATGTGGTATCCTGATTGTCCTGATTTACCAACACATAGATTGTCACATCATCCTGCATATTTTTCACATAGTCAACGGTCTGGTCTGTCAGGGAATAGAGCTTCTGGCTGGTCATGTCGATTGCTGTCCAGCTGGAAGGCATCTCGCCCATGATAATATTAACGACTACTACCAGCATTACAGCTACGGCGATCATACCGGTACTGTAAGCACTGAAGCTTAAGTTCTTCACGGACATGCTGTAACGGCGTTTCTGAATGGACTGTACTGTCAGGAACAGAACCAGTGCCGTAACGGATGCATAATATACGATAGAAGATACATCCAGCGTGCCGTTTAACAGGTTGGAAAACGGTGTGTAAAGGTCAAAGCAACGCAGCAGCTTTGTCAACAGATTGCCGGTGCTGGAAATAATGGAGCAGATGGAATCCATCATATATCCCAGGAACAATACTAAAAAAGTAAGTACTGCTGCGATGACCTGGCTCTCTGTCACGGAAGACAGGAACAGACCGATGGCAATGGCGGTCATCCCGAAGAGGAAATATGCCAGGATCGACAGATAGGCCTCTCCCATGGGAACACTGCCGTACTGCGCCATAATCAGCGGGTAAAAGCAGATGATTGCTACGGGAATGGCAAATATAGTTAACAGCGCCAGGAATTTTCCCATAACGATGCCGCCTACGGACACCGGTGCCGTCAGGATCAGCTGATCCGTCTTGCTCCGCTTTTCCTCCGCCAGAATACGCATGGTCAGGATCGGCACGGTCAGCATGAATAAAAAGGTAACGCTGGATACCACATACGCAAAATAAGGATATCCGTTCATCAGGTTATAAACGCTGAAATACAGTCCCAGGAAAAACAGGGTGACCGCAATAAATAAAAATCCGATAAAGGAACGGAAATAGGATTTCAATTCTCTCTTATAAATGGCCAGCATATTATTCCGCCTCCTTTGTAGTTACAGTTTCTTCGGCTTCCGGCTTTTTTCTTTTTGAGAATAGTTTGTGCTTCTCCGACTGTGTAGGTGCCACATCCTCGGTCAGTTCCAGGAAGATGTCTTCCAGAGACTTCTCCGCATGGGTCATCTCTAAAATGGGCAGCTTTGCTTCTGCCAGTGCATAGAATACCTGCTCTCTGATGTCGGTATTTTCTTTGGAGATCACTTTCAGTTTTGCAATATTTTTGGGAGCCTCAGTATTTTCTTCGATCCGGTCGATCTGTGAGATCTCCTGCAATGCGCTCTTCACCGCAGCGGTGCTTCCCTTTACTTCCAGGTCCAGTTCCATGGAACCGCTCATCAGCTTCTGCAGATTCTCCGGGGAATCGCTGGCGACCAGTTTGCCGTGGGCTATGATCATAATATGGTCGCAGACCGCACTGACTTCCGACAGGATATGGGAGCTGAGGATCACGGTGTGATCCTCGCCAAGCTTGCGGATCAGATCACGGATCTCGATGATCTGTTTCGGATCCAGGCCTACGGTAGGCTCATCCAGAATGATGACCTCGGGGTAGCCCAGGATTGCCTGTGCGAGACCGACTCTCTGCCTGTAACCTTTGGACAGGTTCTTGATCAGACGCTGCTGCATATCCGTGATCTGCGTCATCTCCATAACCTCATCGATCTGCTGTTCCCGTTCCTTTTTCGGAACTTTTTTCAGCTCTGCCACGAATTCCAGATACTCCCTCACAGTCATGTCAACATACAGAGGCGGAAGCTCCGGCAGATAACCGATGGCACGCTTTGCCTCCTCCGGATCCTTCTGCACATCCTTGCCGTCAATGGTCACCGTGCCCTCCGTGGCTGCCAGGTAACCCGTGATGATGTTCATGGTCGTGGATTTACCTGCGCCGTTAGGACCAAGAAAGCCGTAAATCTGTCCCTTTTCCACACGAAAAGAGAGATGGTCTACGGCAATATGGTCACCATATTTTTTTGTAAGATTGCTTACTTCTATCATATTTGCCTCCCTGATATGGTGTGATCCCCCACCTGATATCTATGATGATATCCCCGAATTGCTTCGCAGCAAGCTGCTCTCGCAATCCGAAAAACATTCGGAATCCGCTGATTTGTTACACAAATCGCTACTTCCTCATGTTTCGTGGGTGTAAAATTCAAAAGCTTTATCATGCAAGCATGAACAGCATTTGACCTTTATACCCTAATATCAATATATGAGAGAATTGTCATGAAAAGGTGAAACATTTGTGAAAAATCTGTGAAACCACAACCCTTAAAGCTTTGTCACGGTCAGAGAAATGCTTAAATTTCCTGCCTCCACCGCCAGATGCAGCGGCAGCTTCTCCACAGGAATATCTTCAAAAATGAACTCCGGATCACCGGATGCGGCCGTCTGGAATAAAAAAAGTAATCCGTCCACATAGAGCACCACTTTTTTCTGATTGCTGTAAATTGTCAGAGAAAGTAATCCGTTCTCCTGACGATGCAGAGTGGAAAGTACCGGATAGAGCACCGGTTCGCTGCTCCACTTCGCCTGATAATAGTAATATCGTTCCGTCAGCGTCCTGCCGTCCGCCGCCAGGAGTGCTTCCGCCATCGTTTCTCCGGGTAATCCACGATACACCGGAAGAATTTCCGGTCTTATCCACAGGTCTCCCGTGAGGAATCCACGTCTTCTACACAGACTGTAAAACGCCCGCACTTCGCAGCGGTCCTGTCCCTCTGCCCCAGATCCGGTTTCTTCCAGCCGGATCGCATTGACTCCCAGCCGGGCCAGTCGTTCCAGATCTCTTTTCATCTGCGCCTCCTGTGTCCCGACATCACTGATCTGCGGGGGGAGCCTGTAGGATACCTCCCGTAGCAGGAACTCTTTTTCGTTGAGAAAAATTCCTTTTTTATCGATGACACGCACGTCATAAATTGCCAGTTCCTGCTGCCAATACACTTCCACTGCCCCGGTTATATCCTCAGCGGGATCTGACTCTTCCTCGTTCCTTGTGCCACCGGTCTTTTCTCCATCCTCCATGGTCCGAAATCTCCCCTGCGCCTTCACCAGATAGACATAGGGATCCCGCATGCCGTCCCAGAGATGCGGCCGCAGCAGCAACGCCGTCATGAAATCCGCTTCTTCTGATGAGTATTCCCCATGAAAAACAAGGCGTCCGCCCTCCGCTTCTTCCCAGATTTCTATCTGTAAAGCGGACAGCAAACGCCCTATCTTTTCCGGCAGGGCAAATTCCAGATAAGCCTTGCCGTTTTCCAGTTTTGTCGTAATTCCAAGATCGTCCCTCATCTGCATTCCTCTTTCCTGCCTTTCGCATTCTGTTACCAAGAGTTTTTGCAAAATGGGACTCTTTTATGCTCAGACTAAGAAAATCAAATACCAAAGCCGTCAAAAGAAAACAAAAAGTAACTTGCTTCCCGTCTTTTTAGGATTTACTATAGAGACAGATAAAATTTTTTCAAGGAGGATATCTTATGCCTTTTATTAATTCCAAAATCAGTACTCCCGTCTCCATTGAACAGGAACAGGCTCTGAAAACCCGATTGGGACAGGCCATCTCTATTGTTCCCGGCAAATCCGAGAGCTGGCTTATGCTTGGCTTTGAGCCGAATTATAACTTATATTTTCGTGGCAGCAACAGCGAACCGCTGGCCATGGTAGAGGTCAGTGTTTTCGGTGGAGAAGATGCCACTGCCTTTTCTGCACTGACCGCAGAGATCTGCAATATCTTTCATGAGATCATGAACATCGCTCCGGATCATGTCTATGTAAAGTATCAGACCGTAAAATACTGGGGCTGGAACGGAGACAACATTTGATATCTCGTATTTTGTAATTATTCCTGTAGCTGCCCATCCACGATACGAACAATACGTTTCGCAGACTGGGCAACACCCAGGTCGTGGGTGATCATGACGATGGTGTTGCCCATATCGTTCAGTTCCCGGAACAGTTTCAGTACTTCTCTGCCGCTGGTCTGATCCAGAGCACCGGTAGGCTCATCCGCCAGAAGGATCGCCGGCTGTCCCACCAGTGCTCTGGCAATGGATACTCTCTGCTTCTGTCCGCCGGACAATTCGTTAGGCCTATGTCCGATACGGTGATCCAGCCCCAGCAGTTTGATAGTATTTTTACACTTTTCTTCTGCTTCCTCATGGGTCATGCCACGCATCAGCAGGGGCATGATAATATTCTGCATGACATTGTAGGTCGGGATCAGCTGATAGTTCTGGAAAATGAACCCGATCTTTTGGTTGCGCACCATGGTCAGATCGTCCTCTTTGGTCTCGTGGATTGCCATGCCATCCAGATAATATTCCCCACTGTCCATCACATCCATACAGCCGATCATATTCATTAACGTAGTCTTACCGGAACCGGAAGGGCCTAAGATTGCCACATATTCTCCCTTATTTACCTGAAAATTGATGTCCTTCAGGATCGGCAGACGCTCCTCTCCCAGCATATAGCCTTTATTTATATTTTTCATGGTGATCATTGCGTTTTCCATCATAATCCTTACGCCTTTCATAACCTGCAAACTTTGTGCCTTTGGCACAAATTTGCGTGTGAAAATTTATTTTTCACACTACTCCTGATTTAATGCTTCTACGGGGATCAGTCTCGATGCCTTATACGCCGGATAGAAGCCAAAGATACTTCCGGTGAAGACACCAAACAACAGCGACAATACTGCACCCTGTACCGATAAGGACACTCTCACGTTGAACAGCTGCACGAATGGCGTAATTCCAAGAGCCACCAGCACCCCAAGTACGGCTCCTACCAGACTGGTAAAACTTGCCTCCAATAAAAACTCCAACAGGATATCCTTTCGGGAGCAGCCCAGTGCTTTCAGAATACCGATCTCGTTGGTACGCTCCTTGATGGATACAAACAATACATTCATAATGCCGATACCGCCGACAATAAATACGATCACCGCCATGGAGATTAACAGTAATGTCAAAGTCTCATTGGAAGCGGAGGCTGCCTCCATCTTGCTTCCGGCATCGCTGATGGTAAATGTGGTGTTGGGATAACTTTCTTTTAAGGCACTCTCCACGCCTGTCATTACAGTGTCCACCTGATTCACATCTTCTGCGACCACGGTAATGGTTGGACTAATGCTCGTACCGGTAATGTATTTGATGCCGGTTTCGTAAGGTACATAGATCGCCGTATCCGGGCTGGTGCCGGATGCCACAGTTCCCATCTCGGATAGTACCCCTGACACTATATAGGGACGGCCATCAATATAGACTGTACCGTCATAGGCATCGTAGGCGCTTCCAAAAATTTCCTTTGCCACGGTGGCACCCAGTACGCACACCTTTTCCTTGCTCTCATTGTTTTCTTCTGTGAGGAAATCCCCGATGGCCATTTCCAGATTACTGATGGCGGCATAATTGTCCTCCACACCGGCAATGGTGTAATAGGAAGCAGAGGTCATATCGCCTCCCTCCACCGATGCTGTAGTGGAATAAGAGATCGTAGTTGCAGAGATTCCCGATACAAAAGTCGCCAGATTATCACAGTCTTCACTGGTCAATGTCACGGCTTCGCTCTCTTCCTCCTGTCCGAATCCGAAAAATCCGCCGAAATCCATGCCACCGCCGGGACCACCAGACGTACCGCCGCCGGAACCTCCTCTGGGGCCTCCGCCCATATTGGTGACGGTAACGTTTCCTCCACCGCCCGGCATTTCAAAGCTAAAACCGCCGCTATCACTGCTGTCACAGGAAATATCAATTGCCCCGGCATTCAGGTTCTTGAACTGCTCCGCCACCTCTTCTTTTCCACCGGTACCTATCGCCAGCACCAGCATTATGGTAGCGGATCCCACAACGATACCGATGGAAGTCAGGATCACTTTGAATTTATTCTGTGACAGGTTCAACCACACCAGACGTAATATTTCGGATAATCTCATATTCTACTTCTTCCCTTCCATTGACCTTACTTTCCCACAGGTCTCCGCTCTACTTCGTAATGCTGCTTTCGATCAATACGGTATCTCCTTCTGCAATATCTCCGGAGATCTCCACGTTAGAACCATCTGACATTCCTGTCGTTATTTCCTTTTTCACAATACTGCCCTCTGCAGTCTTCACTTTTACATAAGTCTTGTCATCCTCTGTGATAATGGCTCTGCGTGAGACATACAACACTTCTTCCGTTTGTTCCGTAACGAAAGTCACATCTCCTGTCATGCCCTGGAACAGTCCGGAGACATCCCCTTCTAATGTGACAGTTACGTCATAAGTTATGTTTCCACTGGAATCCGATGTCGCATCTCCGATAGCCGTCACCTTTGCCGTAAAGATATCTTCCGGATATGCCGTCAATGCAATATTCGCCGCAGATCCCAGAGAGATATCCGTCATGTCATCTTCATCCACTGTTACCGTCATGGTCATTTCGTCCATATCGTATAAGGTAACCAGAGAGGTTCCGGTACTGATCTTGTCTCCGGCCTCCAGCTCCACGCCGGTGATGACGCCGTTGTATCTTGCACATACTGCATTACCATCGATATAAGTGCTGAACTCATTCCATTTTTCCAGTGTCTCATTATAGGTTTCCTGCTGATCGGACAATTCCTGCGCAAGATACCCCAGTGCAATGTCATAGGTCTCCTGTGCGGTATTGTAAGCCAGCGTCCGCAGTTTTTGGGTCTCAGCTGCGGTCAGCTTCCCCTGCTCCAGTTCCCGTTTTGCTTTATTATAAGCGGTCTCGGCTGTGGTTACATTTTCCTCCGCCTGCTCTACTCTCTGTTCCAGCTCTTCCTTCTGCTGCTCCAGGGAATCTGCCGTGGACTGTGCCTGCTCCGTCAGCTGCGCATAATAGACATATCCGTAAGTATCATCTGCTGCGTCCGTACTGTTCAGGCTGTATTTACAGTTCGACAATACCTGTGCCGCATCCTCATAGGCTGCCGTTACCTCCTCCAGCTGTGCCCGGTAATCTTCCAGGCTGCTCTTCGCCTGCTCCAGCGTGCTCTCCGCAGAATCTACCGTATTCTGAAGCTCCTGCAATGTAGTACTGTACTCGGTATCAATATAACTGCCGTAAGCAGTGCTGCTGTCATAAGTGTATTTTGCCTGTTGTTTTGACAGGGTCTGGTCGGCTTCCACCGCCTCTAGATCCGCTTTTGCTTTCTCTACGTTAGACTGCAGTTCGTCTTCCAGGTCGGAGACACTGTCTTCTTCTAGCAGGTACAGGGGATCTCCCTCGGACACCTGCTGCCCCACGGAGACCACTACCTCTGCCACGGTCAGGGTAGAATCGTCACCATTGCTGCCGGAGCTGCTGCCGCCCATATTAAAGATCTGCCCAAACATGTCTAAGCCTCCCTGGGCTCCGCCACCGGAAGCACTCATGCCGCCAAATCCACCGGATCCAGAGTTGCTGCCGGCAGTACTACCGGAGGAGCCGCCGGAGGAACTGCTGCCGGAAGTATCCGTTCTCTGCAGGGCACTCATATCCAGATCAAAGGTCTGATCCACCGTACCGATGTCCACGGAGCCGGTCTCCGTCACACCTTTGACCAGTGTCCCGTATTTTACGGTGGTCTCTTTATAGATGACTTCCGTATCGGAACCACCGGAGAGACCAATGGCACCAGCCACTACAGCGATCACACAGACACCACAGACACCTGTGGTGAGCTTGCGTCTTTTCGACCAGCTTTTCCATGATCCGATCCAGCTCATCCGATTTTTTATAGTTTCCTTGATCTTTTTCCCATTTTCATTCTGCTTCATAACTGTTCCCAATCATTCCTGTCTGTTTCTCAACATTTGTTCCATCCGCCTGATTTATTGTCCTCCGGGACCGCCCGGCATTCCGCCGCCGAAGCTGTCGGAATTACTACCCCCAGGACCACCCTGCGGCATTGCTCCTCCAGAAGGCATCTGCATATCCTCTGGCATAAGGGATTCATCGAATTCCTGAAGCTCCATATCACTGCCGGTTGTGGTATCAGCACTGCTGCCGGAATCCTCCTGCGTGCTCTTTACCTCTGCCTCAGAGCTGACCTTACTTGCCAGGTAAATAGTATCGCCCTCTTCCAGTCCTGACAGGATCTCAATGTCCACACCGTTGGTAATACCGGTCTCTACCTCCGCCAGTTCCTTACCTCCCAGTGCTGTCTTTCGATATACATAAGTTTTGCCGTTTTCTTCGACAATGGCCTTACGGGACACATAAAGAATATCCTCTTTTTCTTCCGTTACAAAAATGACATCTGCGGTCATTCCCCCATACAGCTTCTCCAATGCGCCTTCTACGCTGATCTCCACAGTGTAGCTTACGGTATTACTATAATCGGAAGTAGCCGTGGTATTGATGGAGAGAATGCTTCCGGTATAGGAATCCTCCGGGTATGCCGTAAAGGTGATATCTACCGCATCTCCTACCTGCAGGTCCACGATATCCTCCTGGGTCACATCCACGGAGATTCTCATGTCATCCGACGTTGTATAGGAAAACAGAGCTCCTGTCGTCGTCAGACGGTCTCCCGCTTCGTAGCTGACCTCTGTGATCACACCATCTTCTGTGGCATAGAGAATACCATCACTTCCGACGAAATCTTCAAAGGCCTGTAACTGTTCTTCCCGTTTTTCTTTCGTCTCTTCCGCTTCGTGTAAGGTCTCCTTCAGATCTTCCACGGTAGCATTGTAGGTAGTCTGGGCGTTCTGCCCGATGATCACCGCTTCCTGATAGGTCTCTTCTGTATCCAGCTTGTCGATTTTCTGTTTTGCCTGTGCTGCCGCCAGCTGGTTGGTAAGTTCAGTGATGGCATTTTCATTATCTGTTACCGCAGTTTCTGCCTGTGTCAATGCTGATTTTGCCTGTAGATATTTTGTTCGTGCGCTGAGATAACCGTTCTGGATCGTCATGAAATTCACTGTATTATCGGTTCCGACACCTTCATAGCCTTCCTTTGCCGCTTCGTAGGTCTCCAACGCATCCTGATAATCTTCCTGTGCTTGCGTCAGTTTCTCCTGCAAAGATGCGGTATTCGCCTGCTTCTGCTCCAGCTGCACCTGCAGAGATGCCACATTGTCCGTCACGCTCGTACCGGAAGTATTGCGGATGGATGCCGCATAGGAAGCACTGATCTTCTGCGTATCATAATCAGTCTGGGCTTCCAGCAGGGACAATTCATAAGTACTCTCTGCCTCCGCATAGTCTGCCTTCGCCTCCACTACCGCATTCTGCAACAGTGCCCGAACCGCCACCACGCTGTCTTCCGTGAATTTCAGAAGTTCCTCGCCTTCGGTGACACGCTGCCCGCTGGCGGCGTAGATCTCCTCTATCTTCAGATATTTCTGTACGGTATCATCGTCATCCTCGTCGCTGTCATCCTCGTCATCATCACTGACATCCAGATCCAGATCGTAATCTATGGATTTTGTGTTGTATTCCAGAGAGCCGCTCTCCGTCACACCTACCTTTAATGTACCACGCTCCACCGTCTCTTCTTTGTAGATCCACTGTTCTTTCTGAAGTAACGGTGCAATGAACACGGTATAACAGGCTGCCAGGATCAGCATAAGCAGTGCGATCCCCGCCAGGATCAACTTTTTCTGCTTCTTCGTGAGGGATTTCAGTTTTTCAAAATGTGGTCTTTTCAATTTCATGACTGTGTCTGTCCTCCCTGCATGCTCTGTCTCTGCTGTAACTGCTTGATCTCTTCCTCCGTCATGCCGAAGACTACGGTAACGGATTCGTTGGCACTTAAGCTGTCCTCCTCATCTTCTACGTTGATCTGTACCGTCACACTGTATGTAACACTGGTACGGCTGTCAGACGAGGATACCGGATCGATAGCTGTGATCACTCCGGTAAATCCGCTGCCCGCAGAGGACTGCACATAAGCACTGTCGCCTACGGTCAGTTTTGCAATATCCGACTGATCTACCGATACGGTGACGGTCAGCTCCTTCGGATTGCTGTAAACGAATACGACTGCATCGGAAGTCAGAGTCTGCTCCGCCCGTACCATGGTCCGCAGGATCGTACCATCCTCGGACGCATAGAAATATCCGTCACCTACGCTGCTTTCAAACAGTTCCAGATTCTCTTTGGCATCTTCATAAGTACTTTTCAAAGATGCCAGGTCGGATTCTGCCTTTTCCACTGTGGTATTGTAATCGCTCTCTGCACGTTCCGCACTGGACAAGGAAGTCTCGTAAGTCAGCTTTGCCTGCGCCAGCTGGATCTCATAATTTTCCTTCGCCTCCGTGACTGCCTGCTGAAGGCTGGGAAGCTTTAACTGCAATGTCTGTAAGTTAAAAGAAGCATTGGTGACTGCATCCTCATATTTTTCCTGTGCTTCTTCCAGATCCTTCAGGTTCTGTTCTAAAATGTTGTAGAGAGATGCCAGAGTTTTTACATTCGAGGAATTGCTGTCCTGTCCACTGCTGCCCAGCACATTGCCTGCGGTTCCACCTGCTTGCACAGATCCGGCTGAACCGCCGGTGATCTGGGACCAGCCAATTCCCCACTCATCCAGTTTATCCGTCAATGCTTTCAGGTTCTCATCATAGATTGCCTGATATTCATCTACCTTGAAATAACTCTTATAGGAACCGTCATTAACGTATGACTCATATTCCGCTATGTCATCCTCGGCATCCTGCAATTCCTCTTCCGCCCTGGTCACAGCACTCTGCAGACTTGCTACGGTCTCATCATAGATTTCCTTCGCCTGCTGTCCGGTGAGGATAGCACTGTCTCTTGTGTACTCCGCGGTGATCAGGTTCTGCTCATATTCAATGGCTCCGGTACGGTATGCCAGTTCCGCATCCTTAAACGCTCTCTCCAGTTCCTTTCTGGCTTCCTCCACACTGTCCTCCGTAAGCTTTAAAATCTTATCTCCTGCAGTTACCTCTTCCCCGGAGGCCACATAGACTTCCTCGATCTCTAGCTCTGCCGCCAGATTTTCCACATCGAAGGTCTCTTCCGTGATACCGACATTGGTAACACCTGACGCAGCAGTCATATCCTCCGTGAAGGTCAGCCCCGCCATATTACCCGGCATGGAAAATTCTGATTGATTGCCGTTTCTATGTAATATCACCACTGCTGCCACAGAACCGCCGCCCAACGTAAGTACCAGTACCAGCGCAATGATGATCCATTTTTTGTTTTTCTTTCGGGAAAAAATTATCTGTTTGATCTCTTTGTTTTTCACGGCGAACCTCCGATTGCTATTCCGTCCAAATTCTGTTGTTTTCTCAAGTATAGTTGGATTTTGTATTGAAAAAGTGTTCACTCTGTGAAAAATCTGTGTCCTGTAGGAGCTTTTCCCCCTGCTTACGTCTATGCAATTGCACAAATAAAGCACAAAAAGAAGGCCCTGTTGGAGGCTGCTTTCGCAAAAGTCTCTAACATGACCCTCTATTATAAGCTTACGAATTCGTGCTATCGCGCTAATATGCCCGGAAAAACAAATCACCGCTTCCGGGAGATACAGATATCCTCCAGATTCTGCGCGCCCTCCGGTCCGATGGGTCTGCCGCCCGTGGTAATACCCCATCCTGCACGGATCTTGATAATATCGTCGATCTGTCCCTGGGACAACAACGTCTTCTTCCCTAAGATAAAGTTGTTCATCATCAGGATCTTCGCATAATATTCCGTGGTCTCCATGCGGTAATATGCCTGCATGAGGTTATCTCCCCAGGTCAGTGCGCCATGGTTTGCTAACAGTACAGCATTGTATTCCCGGCAATAGGGTGCCACCGCTTCCGGCACTTCCTCTGTGCCGGGCAGGGCAAAATGCACTAGCGGCACACAGCCCAAGGACAGAACCCCTTCCATCAGCACCGGTTCTTCCAGACTGATGCCCGCACAGGCAAACGCCGTCGCCGTCAGAGGATGTGCATGTACCACGCCTTGTACTTTCGGGTTCTCTTTGAATACTCTGAGGTGCATCTTGATCTCGCTGGAAGGCTTGTGCGTTCCCTCCAACACATTCCCGTCCAGATCCAGTTTTACCAGCATGTCCTCTGTCATAAATCCCTTAGAAACTCCCGTAGGTGTTACCCAGATCTCATTATCTCCGACTTTACAGGAGATATTCCCGTCGTTCGCTGCCACAAAGCCGCCCTGATACATTCTGCGGCCTACCTCTAAGATCATCTGTTTTGCCTGTGCATCTGATATATATTCCATACTAATCTCCATTCCGCAGACGATTCCTTCCGTCGGAGGAATCCTCCTTTTCCGTTCCGGCATGCAATAATATATTACCTTATTGCCCTTCTCCTTGTCCAGCTGATATTCCCAATAATTTTTTATGCATGCTTCCTAACATATTCTTTCGTAACTAATTATCTTTCCCTAAGTATTGTACCACATTTCTATTCTTTTTTATGATACTAAACGCCCCGATATGAGCATAAAAGTGGGATGATAATCCCTCGATATGCGGGTAGAGGGTAGGATGCCATGTGCCAGTGGCACATGTTTAGCGCGGATCGAAGCGGAATGAAATATCTTCTCATGTCTATACAAAAAAACGTCAAAATGCTATAATTAAATTGGATTTATTTTGCCAACACATACGAAGGAAGCATAACACTATGACACGGAAGAAAATTAAATTTTCTCATACCAAATGGCTGCTGCCGTTATGGATACTTCTTATCGGCAGTATTGTCTTATATATGATCGCTCATGCGGTACAGCAGGACGACTTCAGGCACATCCGCACTCTTGCGGAACTAAATGCTGTAACCTACGGTGATAACATGATCGCAGATCTGAATGCCGGTATCAATATCACGGATACACTGGAGCAGATTCTGATCAGTACGGACGGCAGAATCGACAAATTTGATACCATTGCGGGCAGAATGATGACAGATTACGTCCGGAGCATCCAAGTGGCTCCCGGGGGCATCGTAACAGATATCTATCCCGCCGAAGGCAACGAAGCAGGTAAAATAGACCTGATCCATGACAAATACCGCGGAGAGACCGTAAAATACAGCATTGCTAATGATGCGCTTATCATACATGGTCCTTTTGAACTGGAGCAGGGAGGACACGTCCTTTCAATCCGTAATCCAGTTTTTTTACAGGATGAGAAGGGTACTCCATATTTTTGGGGCATGACTATGGTTATCATCAAGGTTCCTGATATTTTTCAGCATTCCGCTGATGCCTTAACCGATTTCGGTTATCAATACCGGCTATCGAAGACCATCTCACCTCTGACCGATGAATATACCGTGGTAGACCAGTCGGAGGAGACTCTGATGGATCCCGTCTCTTATGATTTTACTCTGGGAGGCTGTAGCTGGAGGCTGGAAGTCATGCCCACCGGTGGCTGGAAGAATGACACACTTTTACAACTGATAGTATTATGTGGCATTGCAGTGATTCTACTACTGGTGGTTCTAACGATATCTATACTGCTCGTTGACGAGCAACGCAAAAAGTTCCGCAGACTCTCTCTGACGGATTCTATGACCGGTCTCTTAAATCGTAACGGATTTAATTTGCAGCTGGAGGAGTATCTGGAGGGAAACAAGCAGAAAAACTGTGTCGGTATATTACTTGACGTGGATAATTTTAAATTTATCAATGATGTCTATGGTCATACTATCGGTGATCAGGTTCTATTGCAGCTTTCACAATCCTTAGTGCAGGCTTTTCCGGATAATTCCATTATTGCCAGAAATGGCGGTGATGAGTTCTGTATTATCCTGAAGGATTGCAGTGTAGAAGAGGCTGCCCCAATGATAGATGCTTTCAGCAAGGCTTCCCGCTCTTTTTCAGCCAAAGGCGTCGAACACAATTACAGCATTTCCCTGGGCTATGCGGAATACCCCGCCAACGCAGAAAAAGTCTCTGACATTCTCCGTTATGCCGACATTGCACTCTATGAGGTAAAATTACAGGGAAAACATGGTGCTCTGGCCTACCGGCCGGATTTCCACAATTCGAAACGGACACAGCTTGGTTTTTCATTATCGGATATTTCTGACAACCTGCCGGGTGCCTTTTTCATCTACCGGGCCGAAAAGGAGGATGAACGCATCCTGTATGCTAATCAGGAAATGCTTCAGCTGACAGGATGTACGGATCTGGATGATTTTATGCATTTTACGAAACATCAATTCCGTAATCTGGTGCATCCTGAAGATCTGACACAGGTAGAAGAAAGCATCTGGCAGCAGATAGAATCCGGCATGAACGGATACAATGATTATGTCAAATACCGACTTGCTGTCAAAGATGGAACTTATAAGACGGTTCTGGATTATGGGCGTATCGTGGCGAGTGAACATTATGGCTCGGTTTTCTATGTATTGGTAGTGGATTGCGAATTTATCAAAACACATTACGATGATTAATCATAAAAATAAAAGAATAACAAACTTTCCTCCGGGGCATACTGGTTCCGGAGGAATTTTTATATGAAAGATCAGATTAAGTCTTACTTACAACGTTTGAATCACGGAGAAACTCTGGAAAGTGTCCAGGCGGATTTCGTCCGGGAATGTAAGGATGTGGATCCTGCCGAGATTATGCATGCCGAGCAGGAGCTGCTGCGGGAGGGTACTTCCATCGAAGAATTGCAGCGGCTCTGTGATGTGCATTCCGCCCTGTTCCATGGTTCCGCGACAGATGCCCAGAAATTGCACGCTAAGGACATACAGGACCAACGGCTCTCCGCCGCTGCCGCCCTGATCCAGATCTCCGGGCATCCCCTGCAGACTTTTACGCTGGAAAATGCAGCACTGGAAAAGCTGATTGCCCGCGCGAAGCAGGTTCTGGAAAATGGAACAATAAATGACGGATCATTAAATGAGCTGCGCCAGATCGCTATCCACTATGCCAGAAAGGGAGACTTACTTTATCCACATTTGAAGGTGCAATATGGGATCAGCGGTCCCTCTGCGGTCATGTGGACAGTGGATGATGAGATCCGGGATGAACTGAATGCCCTTGCAAAACAAAAAGACCAAAAAGAAACCGATGCATGGAAACAACGTTTGAATGCCGTATTGACCCGCATGGAAGAAATGATCTACAAGGAATCCAATATCCTCTTCCCCAACTGCGCACTGAATTTCTCGGAGGAGGAATGGTATCACATTTACCGGGATGCCAAAGATTATGCGGAATGCTTCGGTATCCGGGGTGATAGTTGGGAGGCTGCGGAAGCACATCTGACCGACACTGCCTCTACGGCTGACACCATGTCTGCGGAACACGCTTTTACAGGTAGTGAGACCAGAATTCACCTCCCCGGCGGCAGTCTGACCCTGTCGCAGCTGACCGCCATGTTGAATACGATTCCTTTGGAGATCTCTTTCGTAGATATCGATAATATCAATCGCTACTTCAACGAAGGTCCCAAGGTATTCAAGCGTCCCGGTATGGCATTGGGCCGGGAGGTCTTCACCTGTCACCCGCCTAAGATCGAAGAACGGGTTCGCCGCATTATCGGAGAATTCCGTGCAGGGAATCTGGACCAGGTACCGGTCTGGATGGACAAGGACGGCCGGACTTTCTTAGTGACTTATTATGCCGTCCGGGATAAGCAGGAGCAATATCTGGGAACACTGGAACTGGTACAGGACATGGAGTTTGCAAAAGAGCACTTCCGCTAGGACAGTGCTCTTTTTACCGAACATAATGTAGTCATCCGGCTCTTTTGATCTCTTTTTTCGTTATAGTTTTTAATCCTTATATTCCAGTCCAAAATAATCCAGGTATACCTTAAATCTATCCTGAGCAGTCAGACAAGTGTCCATAAGATATCCCTGTTCGTTCTTCCATTCCTTCAGACCTCGATAGTAGAATTCCTTTATATCATCCTCTATAATAAAAGGGGTAATTCTATTACGGAGACACTCCTTAAACATAATTAATCTTCCAACGCGACCATTTCCATCCTGAAAAGGATGTATCTTCTCAAATTCATAATGAAATTGTATTATTTCCTTCAACGTCTTTTGTTTTGAAAGATTATATCTGCTTAATAAATTCCGCATTTCTCCGGATACATCGGCGGGCTTTGCGGTTGCGCTTCCTCCGACCTCATTTTCAAAACGTTTATACTCACCAACAGCAAACCACGTTTTTCTGCTATCTGACGTTCCTGATTTCAAAATATAATGTAACTGTTTAATAAATGCCTCACTCAGGGGATAGTTTGCTAACTCTATTATTTGATCAATGCATCGGAAATGATTGGCTGTTTCAACAATGTCATCCACATTCACAACTTCATCCTGAATTCCAATCGTATTCGTTTCAAAAATATATCTGGTTTGATCATGGGTCAGGCGGCTGCCTTCCATATGATTCGAATTATATGTCAGTTCGATCTGAACCTTATGATAGATTCCTCCCGGTATCCCTGCTTCCTTTTCCATTTTTAATCTGGTCAAAAGATCATTTGCTATTTTTTCCGCTCGTTTCTTTCTGACCGGCTTTACGGCATCCTCCGGAATCCTCCATGTTTTCCCATCAAGAATTACACCCGGAATTTTTCCATGGGTACAATAATTTCTTACACTTCTTTCTGATAAATTCCATTTTGCAGCTATTTCATTTACATTTACATATTTCATACACAACCTCCGCAAAACTGTTCACCGGAAATATTATATCATTATCGGCAATATATCTCAAACTTTTTACTCTTAAAATTCATTTATATTTTGCCGATAAGAGCCGCTTAATTCTTCCGCTGCTTCCTCTACGTAAATGCGTGCGTTTTCCAGATTCCACCGGATCTCTTCTTCGGTAACGGCACGTTTTACTTTCCCGGGATTGCCGACGACCAGGGAATTATCCGGGATCTCCACATTCTGCGTCACCAACGCTCCGGCACCGATGATGCAGTTTTTCCCGATCTTACAGCCGTTCATCAAAATGGCACCCATGCCGATCATGGTATTGTCGCCGATCTTACAGCCATGGACGATGGCTCCATGTCCTATGGTCACATGGTCTCCGATCTCCACCGGATATCCGCTGCCCAGATGCACGACCGCATTGTCCTGAATATTACTCTCTTTTCCGATGACGATAGAATCTCTGTCCCCCCGGACCACCGCATTGTACCAAATCCCACTGTTTTTTCCTATTGTAACATCCCCCAGTACCACTGCACCGGGCGCTATAAATACTGTCTCATGGATCTGCATATATATTCTCTCCTCCTGTTTTTATGACACTCTTTCTTCTAAAATACAGTTTACCACATTTTTTCTGACCATATTAACCTAATATATTACATTTTTTCCGAGCAAAAAGGAGCATTCTTTCGAAATGCTCCCTGAAGTAATATTATTAATACTGCGAAATCACATCATAACTCTGCCGGTCCATTCTGACAAGTATCAGTCCATGAACTCCTGCACTGTAATAATCAATGCTGTTCCCGGCTGCATACTCGACGAGCAGTGGATTACCGATGTCCTCCGAATCGGTAATGATGGCACCGGGTGTCACAGTTCGAAGCCAGACGTCCCCGTTGGAAGTATAGACGCCGTGATGGTTGGACTTCATGACATCCGCCTGCAGTTTCGTGCCGTACCGGGCTGCCAGCAGTTCCTCTTTGTCGATACAGAGATCTCCGCCGGTCAGATAGGCGGAGTTGCCATACTGGAACTTCATGAGGATCGACACATCATTCACGCCCTCATCCGTATTGTCACACTGATCCAGTGCTTCCTGTGTCGGATAGTATGCCGTAATACGCACCTCTCCCACCGTCCACTGATATCCTTCCAATACATCGGAATGAATCTGACAGTTTTTCTGTTTCAGATAATCCTCAAATTCCGGCTCACGTTTACTGGACTTTACATAGGAGGACCGGTAAAATGCATCTATCCCGCCTCCATGGTCATACAGATATTCCGCTACTGCCAACGCTCCACCTGCATGATCATCATGTGCATGGGACAGAACAAATGCGTCCAGATGTGTAAGTCCAAGATCCGAAAGCAGCCGGATAATATGTTCACTGCACGCAATATATCCGGCATCAATCATCATCGTCCTGCCGTTAGGAAAAATGACCAGCGTACAATCCCCGCATTTTGCCCGGATCCCCGGCTCCGTCAGTCTGGGAGTGAGCAGGTACAGATTCCCGTCACCGCCATAGGAGAGTGCTCTCCTTGCACATTGGATGATCTGCTCATACTGGTCGGACGGCTTCTGTTTCTCCGATACCGCAGCCCCGGCCATTCCTGTAGCTCCGAGATACTCTCTCTCAGCCCCCAGCAGACACCGGTTGTCCGATGCGGTCATGCTGATCAGGATCCGCTCCCACTGTACCGGTGTTCCTTCATATACCACCGTGTGCAATGCTTCATCCCCAGCAAACGCCCGCATGTCCACATATTTCAGACTTGCAGGCAGCCACACCTGCTCCAATGCCGTGCATCTCTGGAAAGCCTTTGCCCCGATCATCCACACCCCTCTGGGCAGTGTGATCTTTTTTAACGCGCTACAACCGCGGAAGCTGAATACTCCCAGCCGTTCCACCGTATCCGCCAGTTCGACTTCCTCCAATGCCGTACAGTCACGAAAGGCTCCATTGCCGATGCCAGTGATCCCGCTGTCTATCATCACGCTGTGAATCGCCTCCCGGAAATCCTCCCACGGACGCTCTTTCCATTCTCCCCAGTCTTCCATGGCTCCTCTGCCACGGACTGTCAGACTCCCCGTCTCCGGCTGGAAGTTCCACTCCATATTCTTTATTTTACCCTTCATTTTGTATTATTGCTCCTTATATCTGACGCCCTACAGCTTCAGTTTCCATACAAACTTATTCCGCTCTAAGGGGTAGATACTCTCTGTTACATCAATCACCTGTCCTTTATCATTCTTCGTAATAGAAGTGATCAACATTGCCAGAGATCCTTCCTTCATCCCCATCAGATGGCTTTCTCGTCCGCCCAATACCAGCGCAGTCATTTCCTTTTCCATACTGTAACGATTCTTCTGATGCTCTTTCAGGGCCGTTGTCAGGGATGCCTTGGTAAAATCATAATCAAACAGGAACGAATCTCCTTCTGGCAGATAGGATGTCGTTAATACAATAGGGCCTTTATCGAAGGAATCCTTTGCATATCTGAGACGGCTCAGTTTGATTACTTTCTGGCAGTTGTCGCCGAACTTCTCCATCAGATCCTCCGTCGCCTCCATGTAGCGGAACTCCAGCACTTCCGTCTCTACCTCTATCCCTCTGCGGAACATTTCATTAAAGAAACTCTCAATAAATACCGTAGTGTCCTCCAGAACACGGGGGGCCGTCACGAACGTTCCCTTGCGTTTCACACGCTTGAGATGTCCCTCCTGTACCAATCGCAACATGGCTGTACGCACGGTAGAACGACTGACTCCGAACTGTTCACAGAGTTCCACTTCCTTGGGGATCATATAGCCTACCGGCCATTCTCCCGTATGAATCTTATCCATAATATATTCTTCGATTTCCGAGTATCGTGCTGCCATGTCCCGTCTCTCCCTATCAACATTTTATATAGTGCCAGTGTCCGCTGTTTCCAATAGTTCCCATTACTTACAGTATATCGAATTCCAGAAATCAATGTCAATAATTGAGCGTATAATATGTACCAATTTATTGTAAATATGTCTCTAATAAGTACGTATTTCAAAAATACGTGCCCGATCGATACCATATGCCTTATACACTGTGACCGTCAGTCGGTCACAAATGACGTTATCTACAACAATCCGGTTCAGTCTCTGGTAATTTCCGCGGATTTCCTTACAGATGACCTCTTTCCCCTCTCTGTAAAAGCGGATATCGTAATCACAGACCAGTTCCTCCGGCAGCCCCTTTACCTGACGATTTCTGACATTTCGCGTCATGGATGGCATAATCTCCCTCGTAAGGTTCGTATCAAAGGTCAGCTGCACCTGCTGTAAGACCAGTTTTTTACCGAAATCAAGAGAGATACTGGCTCCTTCCTCTCCGATGGGTGCTTCCCAACAGTTACTCTCCTCCTGCACCGGTCTTGCCACACCGTTCAATACATTTTCCGGCACATTTTTTCCTGTACAGGCAGATGCGGATACCTTTGCCGACCGCGCATAGTCCAGCGGGTCTTCATTACGAAAGCCCGGAATATAGCAGTCATCCCGCAGAAGTTGTTGCTGTAACTCCATGATATGCTCTCCAATCTCTCTGGGAGTACATCTGTATTTTACCGCCATGGCTGCCGCCGTACCTACCGCCTGTCCTCCAACGGAACAGGTTCCCATAACTCTTGTGGAACCGTATGCCATCTTGGAAGTACTGATATCTCTTCCCGCCAGCATGACATTCTCCAGATCCTTCGCATAATAACATCTCCAGGGAATGGTATAACATCCGTTGAAATTCAGGATCCGGGAAGGAATCTTGTCAAGATCCCGGATACCGCCCCGTACATGCTCGTCCATCTGCCATCCGCCGTAAGCTACCGCATCCGGGAAAATACGGTTCTCCAGCACGTCATTCTCATTCAGCAGATAATCTCCCTCAATACGCCTGCTCTCCCGATAGCCCGGAACAATGCCGACCCAATCGAGGTCCAGATTTTCCACACCGTGATCCCCTACATTCTTCAGATGATCCCAGACTCCGTAGACACATTTCAACAGTTCGTCGCGAATAACTTCACCATCCCGGATAATATCGTCATACTGGCCACCCAGTTCGATCCACCAATAACCGGAATCCACGTTGGAGAAATGCGGCAGCCTTCCGCTGCCCTCCTCGAACTTGGTCAGCTGTCCACCCTCCATATGGGAGCCGATACTGTTGCCATGCTCTCTGTATTTCAGATCTTCCTCGGAATACTGATATGCCCAGTCAGGACGGATAAACTTCACCGGCTCTCCTCTGTCTACGGCAGAGAACATCAATGTATTGCCCATCGTATCCTGATTCGGTTCCGTCGGCGCATCCGGCTCATGGAATTCATCGCGTCCTTCGCTGCCCATCCTTCCGGCAGCGCCTCCCATGGTCGCCAGCGTGCCATGTCCCGTGGCATCCACGAAGATATCACCATAGATTGTAAATTCTGTCTCTGTGGTGTTCTGATGGCCGACAATGGCCGCTACTTTTTTGCCGTCCATAATGACATCGTCCATATCGGTATTCAGATAAGCATCAAGATTCTCCTGAAAATGCACTTTTTCCCAGATCACGGAATCGAATACAGGAAAGGACGCATAGGGATTCCGCCGCTTATTTTCCAGTAAGATTTCCAGTAAAATGCCGGTTTCCCCCAGATTCTTCTTGGATCCGTGGGCATTGGCCCCGACAATGTGCATACGGATTTCCGAGCTGGCATTTCCGCCAAACATGGAACGGTTCTGCACAATCGCCGTTCTGACACCTTTTCTCGCAGATGCGATAGCGGCACAAACGCCCGCCATTCCTCCGCCGACTACCACTACTTCATAATGTCGTTCTTCCTTATGTACTGACATAATACTCTCCTCTTCCGAGCTTCGCTGCTCCGATTGCAAAACAGGCAGGAGATGAGAACTCTCCCCTCCTGCCTGCATACATTTCTTGTTTGGTTGATCAACCTTTGACGGCACCTACAGATAATCCTTTCAGGAAAAATCTCTGTCCGCAGAGGAATACAATAAATACCGGTACTACAGCCAGACAGCACGCTGCCATGGTCAGATTGTACTGTGTTACCTCGGAACCTACGAACTGGTTCAACGCCAGAGGAATCGTCCATTTTTTCCAGTTGGAGATGAATACCAGCGGATCCAGATAGCTGTTCCATGCATCCAGGAACTGTACGGTTGCGGTGGCTGCTATGGCCGGCTTGACCAGTGGCAGCATAACCTGTGCAAATGCACGGTACTCTCCCGCACCATCGATTCGTGCTGCCTCACGCAGTTCATCCGGTGTTCCGAGGAAGGACTGTCGCAGCATAAATGTAGAGGATACTGCAATGATCTTCGGAACGATCAGAGACATGTGGGTGTTCATCCAGCCCAGCTGGGAAAAGATCACGAATCTGGGGATCAATGTCAGCTGGGAGGGTACCATCATCTGTGCCAGATAGATGATAAACAGTACATTGGAACCTTTGAACTTCAACTTGGCAAAGGCATAGCCTGCCAGAGTCGCAGAGGTAATTGCCACCACTGTACTGATAACTGCGACCTTGATAGAGTTGAAATACGCCAGCGGGAAATGATAATTGGTAGAGCTTGTGGTTCCGATACTTAAAACCTTTTTGTAGTTATCAATATAGAAATATTTCGGTATCCATTCAATGGGGATCTTCATAACATCCGCTTCTGTCTTAAAGGAAGCGGAAAGCATCCAGACAAATGGGATTACCATAACCAGAGTGACTGCCACGATGATTATCGTAACCAGCAGTCTGGTCACTTTTTTGGAAACAGATACATTCTTCATCTTAATCCCTAGCCTTTCTCTTCTTTATTGTTATGTATCCACTGAATAATGGTTACGATCAGCAACATGATAAACAGGATCACTGCAATGGCGGAACTGTAACCCATCTTGTAGTACTGGAATGCCGAGGTGTATATATAATAAACCAGGGTATAGGTAGAGCTTCCGGGGCCACCCTTTGTCATGACATTGGTATATCCGAATACTTTAAAGCTGGAGATGATACCCGTGATCGTCAGGAAAAATGTAGTCGGTTTCAGTAAAGGCACGGTGATCTTGAAAAACTTCTGAACCGGATTCGCTCCATCGATTTCTGCTGCTTCGTACAAATCTCTCGGCAGTCCTGTGATGGCCGCACTGTACATGAAGACGCGGTATCCGAGACTTGCCCAGATGACTACGAGCATGATCGAAGGCAGTGCCCATTCGTAACTTGCAAGGAATCTGGGAGGATCCTGCCAGCCCAGCGCTTTCATCAGCTGGGTGAACGGGCCGTATTTGGAATACAGTGCCATCCACACTACGGAGATTGCCACGATGTTACAGATATGCGGCATATACATTGCCACTCGTACTACACCTGCAACCTTTTTATGGCAGAACTCGTCGATCAGTACCGCAATCACGATTGCAAGGAACAATCCGATTGGAACGGTGACAATGGTGAAGAGCAGAGTATTTTTCAGAGAAGCGGTAAACCACTCATCTGTCCACAGATTCTTGAAATTTGTGAGCCCTACGAAATTCCAGTTTCCGATTCCCTGTGTGAAATTCCAGTCCGTCAGACTTACGTACAGGGAGATCACCAGCGGGATCAGGCTAAAACATATTACACCGATCAGGCTCGGCGCCAGAAAGGAATATGCAACCAGATTCTGATGCAGTATTTTTTGTCTTTCCCCTTTGCTTTTCTTTTTCTTGGTTTCCATTCATTTTCCCTCGTTTATCTGTTTCAGATCAGGGGCGGATCACCTGAAACGCTTCCGCCCCTTTCCGCTGATTTGTTGTAAGTTATGTTACTTATTTCTTGCTTTCGAGTTCCGTCTTGATCAGTTCATTGCTTCTCTTGACCATATTGTCGATCGTCTGATCTACAGACTGTCTGCCATAGCACATTGCATCAAATTCTTCGTTCCATACGGCACTTACTTCGGTAGATGCAACACCCTGTACCGTCTTAACACCCTGCGTTCTGTCCACAGACAGATAGTTGTTCATGGATTCCAGATCAATGGAGCCTTCTGCATTTGCCTTCAGTACATCAAGAACAGCTTCTTTATCGATACCATTCCACAGAGGAACTCTTCCTCCCTTAACCAAAGGAGCCATACCACCCTTAAGGTACCACATAGCGAACTCGAAGCAGGCTTCCGGATACTTGGTGTTGGCCGCAATACACATCAGGTCGCCGGCACCTGGGGTACCTGCATGGGTTCTGTAGAACTCGGTATTATACTGCTCGTCATCGGGAACGGGTGCGGGTACCAGTGCAGTAACGAAATCGTGAGGATAATTTTCCTGATCCATACACAGACGCATCATGGGGATGCCCAGTGTAATGGCACATTTGCCCTCCAGGAAGGTGTTGGCAACACTCAGGTCCTCGGAGTACTCATCTTCAATGGGGATTGCCCAGCCATTGTCCAGAGTCTTCGTTACCATCTCAAAACCGTCGTGATATACCTTGTTATCGAAGTTCACTTCCGTACCTTCATCATTCTTGTAGGATTGGTAGGAACCCAGTACGGAGTTCAGCATCAGCTGCACATATCTGGAGTTCTGCTTACGGCTCCAGCACAATCCGTATACCTTATCCTGACCTTCGCCGTGGGTCAGCTTCTCCACTGCACTTAAGAATTCGGAATAGGTCCAACCATCATAAGGGATATCAATACCGGCTTCCTTGAACATATCCTCATTGATCATCAGCCATCTTGCATTCTCGTATTTTGTCGGGAAACCGTAAACAGATCCATCATCATATTTGTAATCCAGCATATTGGATTCACCCAGTTCTGTCTCCAGATCAAATCCGTAATCTTTCAGCATACCGGACATATCTAACAACAGGTTGGACTCGACACGCTTGTCCAGCTTGGAACGTCCGCCGTATCCGAAGAACAGATCTACATCTCCGCCGCCCATCAGATAAGTCTCCAGCTGTAAATTACCTGAACTGTCGTTGACATAACGTACATATTCTACCTGTACGCCCTTGTCTTTGTACTGCTCATTAAAGTTTGCGCACACTTCATCGTATCCATATTCCGGCTGTACGCCGCCCCACAGACGAATCGTAACGGTCTTGCCGTCATCGGTACCGAACCATTCCTTCTCCCCTGCTTCTGTACCTTGCGCCGCTTCCGTGGACTGTGCAACCGCTGTGCTTTCTTTCTGTTCTGCAGATGCACTGTCGTCTGCTGCATTCTGACCGCATCCTGCCAGACAGGATCCCAACATTGCCATAGTCAGTACTAATGCAATTTTCTTCTTCATAAATCGTAATCCTCCTTTGTATTGTTGTCTATGGTCAACCTGATCGTCCCCTCATCCAAAGACATCTCAGGAATACACCCTTATTTCGTAAATATGTGCCTCATTACTGCCGTTCGTCTTATGAACCATTACCGTGACCCTGTCACATTCTGTTGTAGGAAAAGTTACTATATTTTTCCGTTGAACGTTCTCTGTAACCGTCTGCTTCGCTGCCTTTTTATCTCCCTGCCAGAGAGTTACGGTATAGTCTCTGATCAGTTCCGGCGGTACCCCGATCCTCTGCTGTGCCTGCCTCTTGCGGGACAGCGTGATCTTGATCGGATAATGGAAATTGGAATCGAAAGTCAGATGCACTTCCGATACCGGCTGTCTGTCGGCCAGATGCAATGTAAGCATCTCTCCTTCGGTTCTACCCTTGCCGGAGATCCACAGGTTCCGGTGTCCATCCTCATCTCTGGAAATGCCGTTGATTACATTTTCCGGGGGACAGCCTTCCCGTGCAGAGGTTGCTGTGACTTTAGCTCTTCTCGCCAGATCCTTCGGATCCTCGTTCCAGATGCCGGGAATATAAGCGTCATCCTTCAACAGCATCTGCTGTAATTCCCTCATATGTTCCTGCGCCCCTCTGGGATCACAGTCATATTTGATACAGAGTGCTGCCGCCGTTCCGACTGCCTGCCCGCCGACTGCGCAGGTTCCCATGACTCTCGTGGATCCCATTGCCATCTTGCTGGCACTGATATCTCGTCCGGCCATCATCAGGTTCGAAATATTTTTTGAATAATAGGAGCGATAAGGTATCGTATATGCACCGTCGAAGCTGATCACTCTGGAGGGAAGCTCATCAAAATCGTAAAGCCCCTTCGCCGTGTGGATATCCATCGGCCAGCCTCCGTAGGCCACGGCATCCTCAAACTGTCTGTTGCTGAGGATATCGTTTTCATTCAGGATATAATCCCCTATCAGACGTCTGCCTTCTCTGGAACCCGGCAGCATTCCGACCCATTCCAGATCGTAATTTTCTGCGCCATGGTCGCCACCGTTTTTCAAATGATCCCATATTCCGTAAATGCAGGATACCAGTTCATCCCGGATCTGCTCATACTCGTCAATGATGTCATCTGTCTCACCCGGAAGTTCGATCCACCAGTATCCGTAGTCTACCGAAGAAGTACTGAAGGATGTCATTCTTACATATGCCTTGTCCACCTCTCCCTTGATCTGTGCTCCATGTACTGCGGAGTGGGTTCGGTATTTCAGTTCTTCTTCCGTAAAGGTTCTGGCAAAATCCGGCTTTTTGAATGCCACCGGATGTCCTCTGTCCACCGCTTTGAATAATAAGGTGTTGCCCATCCGTTCCTTGTTCGGCTGTCCAGGAGCATCCGGTTCCCCGAATTCATCCCTGCCTTCACTGCCTGTCCGGAATTCCGCCTCTGCATAATATCCAAGGGTTGCATTGCCGGTGCAATCGATGAAGACTTTACCGGATATCTTCCAGTGCGTCTCCGTAGTCAGCTGGTAGGCATCAATGCTGCGGATCGTGGATCCTTCTCCCATCTCACAGCTTTCCATTGCCGTACTTAAGTACACCGTAAGATTCTTCTGTCTTTTCACTGTTGAAAAAAGGACCAT
>OFML01000321.1_pt1 | contig 44017 bp, 63 predicted proteins | sample 1541831 | NCBI WGS metagenome assembly OFML01 (sample SAMN04209237, study PRJEB22552) | human gut metagenome | biome: gut; material: feces | host: Homo sapiens | place: USA: Oklahoma | reverse complement strand
AAAATACCCCCATATAGGACTTTTATATTTCATTGTCCTATATGAGGGTAGCATACCAAAGTCTACTTAAGGGGGACTTTTGATACCAAAGTATACAAAAGAGAGCATTATTTGTTTTCGGAATTACATTCCGGCAAACCGGTAATACTGGTTAGCAGTGATAATATTCCGGCCAGCATGGATGTGGAAATTACTAATTTCGTGTCTGTCTGCCCAAGTACAGTTACGGTTCCAATTGTTGCTATGGCGGTCTGCGCGACAGTCTTTATTGCCCTGATACCGGCACATTTAGCCCATTTTTTCCAATCTTTTGCTTTCATGTTACCATCCTTTCTTTTCAGGGTTGATTAAGCCGTTTATCATTAGAGCGATTCGATTATTATCCATACAGTTCAGCAATTCGTGATACGCCTACGTAAATTTCGGAAATTTTATACCATGTAGTATAATCGACTGTTCCGGTCTGTGGCAGTCCGAATACTTTCTGGAATGTACGGACTGATTCTGCAGTTGCAGGTCCGTAAATCCCGTCAGCAGTAATTTTCGGAATAGCAGGATAAGCACCTGCTATGACATTTAATTGTTCCTGCATCTGCAAAACTTTATTGCCGGAAGAACCAATTTCCAGAGTATAGCCAGGCCAGGAGGATGGGATGCCGGAGATGGCTTCGGCGGTGTTAATGTACATGTCGTCACCGTAGTAGTAACGGAGAATTTCGATAGGGGAATAGCCCTGGTCGCCTAAGGATTTGGATCCCCATTGGGTCAACCAAATTGTTATAACCTATAAAGTACCCGCAAACCCTTGATTTTACTGGGTTTGCGGGCATTTTACCTGTATAAGAAAAAGTAGATTTTAAGAGAATCGTTCTTGCGATCGTAGATAATCTTGTCGATGATCTGCTTTAGGGCTTCGTTCTTTTGCACGTATGTATAATTGTTGGAGATGAGAATATCGTACACACTCCGGACCTTCTGCAGCATGGCATCCGCTGGATCCTGATCAGATTTACGTGCTACCTTTTTCAATTCCTTCAATTGCTGTTCTAAAGATTCCCGTTCCTTCTGAATGATAGCTTTATTCGCTTTATATTCTTCCAGTGTATCAATCCCTTCCCGGTAGGAGGCTTTTATTCGTTCATCTTTGCCGGTTAAACTTTCCAATTGTTCTGTTATAGCCTTGCGCTCATCAAACTGCTCTGTGGGCTGATATTCACGCAATTCATAGACAATATCTTTGGTATCCAATATTTCTTTGATACAGGCCAGAACTTCCTTTTCAAGGACCAGTGAGCTGATGCCGTTCGGTTTTTTGCATTTTCCTTTGCTATATCCGTAGCAGGAGAAGTAAGAATATTTTTCCCCATTGACTCGTTTCATAGTGGTTGAGGTTAGGGTGCGTCCGCAATCCGGGCATTTCAGCAGTCCAGAGAGCCAGTGCTTATAAGTGGAAGAGGGACGCTTGCCAACCGGCTTGTAGGTGGCTTTAAATCGTTTCTGCGCTGATTCAAAGAGTTCTTTTGATATGATAGCCGGCTGTTGCCCTTCTGTAACAATCCATTCGTCCTTATCTTTGATACGATTGGTGCTGTTCTCTGTCCGGTTCCACCGGATCATGCCACAATAGGAAGGATTCTGGATGATATATTCGACAGATCTTCGCTCAAATGACTTTCCGTGCGAAGTCTTGAGTCCTAAAGAATTTAGGTATCTGGCAATGTCGAAGAAGCTCATACTTTCATTTGTGTATTTTTCGAATATAGTACGAACAATCTTTGCTTCTTCCGGAACAATCACCGGCGGCTTGCCATGCTCCACAACCTTGTAGCCAAGCGGCGGACGTGCCTGGTATGCTCCGCGGAGTGCATTTTCTTTCATACCTCGATACACTTCGCCAGATAACCGGATAGAGTAGTATTCGTCCATCCATTCGATGATACGCTCGATCAGGCTGCCAAATGGATCATCGGAGAGTGGTTCAGATACACTCACGACATCTACATTGTGTTGTTTCTTTAGCAGAGACTTGTAAACAATGCTTTCTTCCTGATTCCGGGCGAACCTGGAAAACTTCCATACCAGGATCTGATCAACCGGATGATCATCACCTTTGGCCAGTCCGATCATCTCCTGGAAGCCGGGACGCTTGTTGGCTTTTCTTCCGGAAATACCAAGGTCCGTGAAGATCTTCAGGATTACAATATTGTTCCTGGCTGCATAGTCCCGGAGGAGGTGCTCCTGGGAGTCCGGGGAGATCTCTTCCTGATCATGAGTGGATACCCGGATGTAGCCGTATGCATATTTTACGCTCATTGTATCACCTTTCCTTCTTAAGTGTACGTAAAAATGGGTACAAAAATAACACCTATACGGTGCCGGATTTTTGTGATACAATAATCTTTGTGAGGGAGAGAATTGTATTGTGTTCCAAACACCTTATAGTTTTCTCATTTTCCCTGGTGCTGGTAACACCGGGGATTTTTTATATTACATTATTTTATTGTCCGGTAGCAACACTCGTGTATGCATCCTGTACTTGCTGTGCCTGGGTGGTGTACACTTCTTGTAATTTTCCCGCCCATTCATTGTAGGTATCATCACTGTCACCATTTTTTAATTTGATTTCAGCCATTTTACTAACACCTTCGTTACAGATTGTAGCCAGTTTTTCGACTTTTGCGTTACAAAGTTCTGCAAGAGCATTTACGTCACCGTTTTTCTCAGGAGCTTCTGTATTGAATTCATCAACAACCCCTGGAGTTGCTTCAGTAATTTTCTGAGTATATTCATCCAGAATACTCTGATACGTAGTTTCTTCTGACTGATCAGCCGAAGAATTATCAGAAGAAGTATCAGATTTTGCTGTTTCCTCTGTTTTAGTGTCGGACTTAGAACTTGAAGAATCAGATCCAGATCCTCCACAAGCAGATAATGACAATGCCATAGATGATGCCAGTAATAATGCTACGATTTTCTTTTTCATATGTTTTTCCTTTCATTTTATTTGTTTCAAAATGTTTCGTCTCTTGTTATTTTCCAGAGTTTATTTATTCAATCAGATATCTCCGCCATATAAATACTTTCGTATCAAGAGGGCAGTGTAGTTATGGTTAGGGATCCTGGATGAATCAAATTAGTTATCTATAAGTTTTAATTCTTCGGCAGTAGGAGTACGGCCGGCTTTCTTTATCATTCTTTTTAAGCGTGATTTTTCATCTATGCCTAGTTTGCAGGCTGCTTTACAGACGAAAATAGATTTGTCAAAATTTCCTTGCCTTTCATAGAGCAAAGCCAGTTTTGTGAAGGCAGGAGAGCCGGTCATAAGATCTTGATTGTATTTTATGTTAATTGATTGAATTTCTTTATAATAAGAAATTGCTTTAATACAATTACGTTCTACGGTTTGCGCTAATTGACCAGTATAATTATTGGAATTGTATAAAGCAGACCACTGTTCCTTTATTATTTTAATTAATTCACCGTATTTGGAAAAAACAGGTCTAAGCTCAGAATCATATTTTGAAAATTTTTCAATTGGATCCGGTTTGAATTTCCAATGATTGCGCTTTTTTAATTCTTTCCATTCGGAATCAGTACCACCAACGTGAAGATATTCAAGCCAATTTTCGTATTCTGTTTTTGAAAAATCAGGTTTAAAGGTAAATACAGTTCCTGCAAATAATTTTGAAAAAAGTCCCACAAAAACACCTCAATTCTATATTTTCTTAAATATCATCAAGTTAGGGATAAAATAAATTGTGTAATTGTCTACGATTTTATGTTCCCCGTATTTATCACGGTAACAGTCAATGCAGTCTTCCAGATATTCTTCTGTAACATCCAGATATTCTGCAATTTCATATTTGTCTTTACAACCATGTTCATAGGCTCTGATCAGACCGAACAGTCCGATGCTTCGATTGTATCCCCAGAGCCGTGCCTGACGCTCTTGTTTTCGATTGCCGGTATATTCCATGTCGATAATATTACCGACGGAAGTGTAGTGGTGACCGAGCTCCTCTGCCAGAACACAGGCTTTTTCTGCAGTTGTATCTATATTATCTCTGATAGCAACAGTGCCATCACAATACAATCCTTTTATTCTTTTGTTCTCAAAAGGATAATCAATAACATCTATACCGTCTTTGCAGGCTTCTTCCTGTAGCTCCTCATATGTATTCATATAAAACACCTCCCGCTCGAGTATATCAGATAAGCTGTCCTATAAATTACTTAGCTCGTTTGTTCTTTACGAATTCAGCAAACTGACGGATTTCATCTAATTCAGATTCTGTATATTCTTCTCCGTCAAAGTGAGCTGCAAGGGTAGCCGGCTCAATAGAATTATTCATAAGATTCGTTAATACATATCGAATATTCTTTTCATTTAATGTGCGTTGCGATGCGGGCAAATGATTTAAGTCGCATGAAAAGAACAATGAAATTAAATATTCTTTTGGTTTATTATATTCTTCGGCAAGTTTTGCGAATATATTATTTAGTTCAGAACCGAGTAAGACCGGCTGAATTTCTTGATTATTATTATCCCATCCCATTAAATCAGCAGGTGTTGTTTCTAGTACCTTTGCCAGAGGTTCTAGTACAGTAATTGGAAGTTCTTTTATATCGTCTTTTTCATATCTATAAATTGTTGCTCTGTTTTTATTAAGTTTTTCCGCTACTTCATCAACACTGAGATTTAGTTCTATTCTTCTATTTTTAATTCTCTGACCTATTGTCATTTTCATCACCATCCTTTTAAAGGTATTATAACCCATAAATCGCATATATGCAATAAATAGTTGCATAATATGCGAAAAAAGTGTTGACTTATGAGAATAAGTGGTGTAATATACAATTAGTCGCATAATATGCGAATTGTAAGGAGGTGAAAAAATGGTAAATGTAAATAAGTTAAAGGCAAAAATGGTGGAACTCGGTACGAATGTTGATGAACTTTCAGAAAAGATTGGGATGGATAGAGCGACATTTTATCGTAGACTTTCTGCTGATGGACAGACATTTCTTATAAAAGAAGCTGATGCTATTAGCAAAGAGCTTGGCATGACAAGAGAAGAAGTAAATGAAATTTTTTTTAGTCAGTTTGTCGCGTGACATGCGAAAAGGAGGACACATGAACGAAGTATTAAAAATTAATTATGAAACAGAACAGCCAACAGTGTCGGCAAGAGAATTACATGAAGCTCTTGGAGTGGCATCAAGATTCAGCCGATGGTTCGATTCCAACAAAGAGTTGTTTGTAGAGGGTGAAGATTATAACAAGTGTACATCGAGTACGGTTGTAAATAACGGTGCAAGAAGAGAACTTGAAGACTATTCGATGTCTGTACTAATGGCGAAACACATTTGTTTAATGAGCCGAACCGAAAAAGGAAAAAGATGTAGAGATTATCTTATTGACCTTGAGAAAGCCTGGAACACACCAGAACAGATTATGGCAAGAGCATTAAAGATGGCGAACCATTCGATCGAGTCTTTGAAAGGCAGATGTAAATTCCTTGGTGAGCAGGTAGTTGAGCAACAGCAGATTATCACAGAACTGCAACCAAAAGCCAATTATGTGGATATGATTCTACAGTCAAAGTCGTTGGTAACTATTACGCAGATCGCAAAAGACTATGGAATGAGCGGAAGAAAACTGAACAAGATTCTTAAAGAATTGAAGATTCAGTATAAGGTCGGCGGACAGTGGGTGCTGTACTCAAAATATCAGAATGGTGGATATGTGCATAGCCGGACTATTGATATTACAAGAACTGACGGTAGAGCAGATGTCGCAATGCAGACGGAATGGACGCAGAAAGGCAGACTATTCTTATATGAGGAGTTGAAGAAGCGTGGATATGTTCCGGTGATTGAACAGGCCGTGTAATGATTACTTATTTGCAACAGATGAAACAGGTTCAGAAGAGGGGAGGGAGTAGATGAATAGATTAGATGGTCCCAGCAGCGTAAAAGTGATTAATGTAGTCGAGGTAAAAGCAAAACGCGGACTAGGAATAGAAAAAGACCCAGTACGCGAAATTACGCAGTACTGGGACATGGATGGTAATCTTCTTGCAGAAAGCGATAGGGATCCTCAATTCATTTCGGATCAGGTTATCTGGGAATCGGAACGCATGAAAGCTATTATTGAGGATTTTTCAAAAGATCAAAAGCTTCAGTAAAGCTAAGTTCATATTCAATATAAGCAACAGTTGCTTTAATAAAGCGTTTTAAATCTTGAACGTTGTAGTTCTGGTGTTTGCGTACATAATGAGTTTCGTCATTCCCAAGCCATGCGGAAGCTTTGGCAAGCGTTTTGATTTTTTCGTTGTCGATATAATCAGTGATGCATTTGCCGAGCATAAAAGATTCTATTTGCTCTTTGGAATTCGGATGATTAGATATGGCATAGTCTTTTACAAGAAATTCCAAGGCCTTTCGATAACCAATACCGCAGAGCTCTGTCAAACCCGAATTTTCAGCTTTTTCAGCTTGTTGATAGATTTCTATAAATTTGGGCGTCAACATGGAAATCTCTTTTGAAAATGACGTGGTTTCAGACGGTGTTGGGTATTGGACAAGCGGAAATCCAAAGAGGTCATGATGAAGCTTTTCAACCGAGTAAACAATGAAAAAACAATTTCCGCAAGTAGGACAAAAATAGGTTGAGTTAGCAGTTATAGTTCCAGAAGAATTCTCGAAAAAATTTGAGTATTCAGGGATACGGGAATATGTCGTTCCGCAGCAAGGACATTTTGTAGGGAGCTCTAAGGAAAAATTAATTTCAGAGGTAGTACTATAGGGATTTATGTTCTGTGCGTAGATTGAGGTTTGCATTAAAATCATTCCTTTCATCATTTGATAGGAAAATTATACCAAAGAATCGCAACAAGTACAAACAGTGATACATAACCTATAAAGAGGTGATGCAGTTTGAAACATATATTTATTTTAAGACTTATACGAAAAGAAGATGGAAGTCTTATTTCTGAAAGAGATATGGATACTATGGCGGAAAAAGATAAGGATGAAGCCGTGAATGAGTTAAACGGGAATTCTGTTGGATATTTAGGATACCAGAAGTGGAAAACCGCTTAGGCGGTAGAAGGGAGGACAAGCATGAAAAGAAGAGGACCAAGAACAAAATGGCAGAGAATCGTCCGGGAAGTGGTGTTTGAGCTGCTGATCGGCGGAGCAATCGGGCTTGCATTCGATGCAGTGTTATTTATCTGGTTGTTTGCAAAGTGAAGGAGGTGAGGACATTGCAAGAGATACCAAGACTGATGGATGATCATGAATTCCGGAAAGAACTGGAAAGAATCCAGGAGCACTTAAATGCGATCAGTAAGGGCTCGAATACCGTAGAAGTGCGGAGAAACTACCTGATCAGCTGTGTGACGGTGCCATCAGCAAAAATCTATACGCCGGATCAGTTAAGACAGATCTTTGATCTGACGTGGAAATGAGAAGAGCACCCATATAAGCCGGCAAGCTTTGGGCGCTCAGAAAATTAGTCAACTATATTATATGAGAAGAAAGGAAATTAGTCAAATGGCAGAAGAAAAGAAATATGAAATTACAAAGATGGAATTAAAAATGTACATTGGTTTAGCGATGGCAGATACAATTCCGGAAGGCGCTGCAAGGGAAGAAGAGGAGAAACTCAGCGGATTTGCGGCGGGTTTATATAAAAGAATAACGAGCCACCTGGATGGTTCGGAACCTTTTTCTGAGACGAAACTCGAGGCATATCGTGCTGTGACCCGTATCTTTGATGTTGTACAGATCTTGGGAGAAGTAGTTGCCAGAAATACGGAGGAATAGAGAATGTATTACAACGAATGCCCGTTATGCGGCGCAAATTTAGATCCTGGAGAACCATGTGACTGCCAGGAGGAAAAGAAAAGTAAAAAGAAACTGCAGTTAAAGAACCAGAGCGAACACCGGAATAGAGCATTGCAGCTTTGTGCGGAAACAGGGTATCAGATATGAATGATATTTTTAAGGCTTATGATTTCAAAAATGAACAACAGTGGTTAAAAGGCAGAATGAACGGGATCGGCGGCAGTGATGCCAGTGCTGTGGTTGGGATGAATCCATACAAAAGTAATATTGATCTGTTTGAAGAAAAGATTGGCAGGGTAATACCGAAAGACATTTCGGACAAGCCGTGTGTGATTTATGGAAAGAAAGCAGAAGAATACATCCGGGAATTATTTAAACTGGATTATCCGGAATATCAGGTAGAACATCATGAATTCCGGATTCTGCAGAGTAAGGACCATCCGTTCATGCAGGCGTCTCTTGATGGCGAGCTGACCGATCGGGAAGGTCGCAAGGGAATCTTAGAGATTAAAACTACAAATATCCTGCAGTCCATGCAGTACGAAAAATGGAAGGATCGGATTCCGGATAATTATTACATACAGGTACTGCATTATCTTTTGGTAACCGGTTGGCAGTTCGTAGTTTTGCGAGCGCATTTGAATACCGACTGGGGTAACGAAAAGCGTACAACAGTCAAACATTACTTCATCGAAAGAAGTGATGTGGAAGATGATCTTATAATGCTGCAGCAGGAAGAAGAAAAATTTTGGAGATATGTGGAGAGCGGGAGAAAGCCTCCACTGATTCTCCCGGAAATATAGGAGGTATTTTATGTTGGAGTTAAAAATCTTCAGTCCACAGGAAAGTGGATTTGTACCAGAAATCAAGTGGAACAATGAGGAACTGAAGGTAGCAATTGCCGAGAAGATGAAAGAGTACAACGGATTGGTCTTTACAGAAGAGACTATTTCTGAGGGAAAGAAAGACAGGGCGAACTTAAATAAGCTTCGCGGAGCAATTGACGATGAGCGGAAACGTGTTAAAAAGCTGTGCATGGAGCCGTGCAATAGATTTGAAAAAGAAGTAAAAGAAGTTCTTGCGCTGGTTGATGAACAGATTAATGCAATTGATGTTCAGATTAAAGAAGTCGAGCAAATCAAGAGAGAGGAAAAGCGGAAGGCAGTCCAGGAACTATTTGAATCTATCGGCTTCCAGAAGTTTGTGACACTTGAAATGATCTGGGATGAGAAGTGGCTGAATGCATCAGTAACGCTGTCGAAAGTAGAAAACCAGATGAAAGAAACGATGTATAGAATCGGAGAGGAAGTTGGAACAATCAGCAGATTGCCAGAATTCAGCTTCGAAGCAATGGAAGTCTATAAGAAGACACTGGATCTTACGCAGGCAATCAAGAAAGGACAGGAGCTGGCTGACATTCAGAAGAGAAAGGAAGAAGCGCTTGCCAGACAGAAAGCTGAGGAAGAGAGAAGAAAAGCAGAGGAAGCTGCTGCAGGAAAAGAGTCAGAGAATCCGGAAGAAGCTGCGGATACTTATAATGCGCCTAAAAAAGCCGAGGAGAATGACTATACAAGAGTTGTTTCAGAACCGGTCATGAGAATAGATTTCCGTGTATGGGGAACCAAAGAACAGATTTTGGCATTACGTGATTACATGAAACAGAACAATTTAAAATTTGGAAAGGTGGAATAAAGCATGGCAGTGAATAACAGTCTGGCAAAACGGGATCAGTCAATGAAGTTATCGGTTTACCTGCAGAATGATGCGGTAAAGAAGCAGATCAATCAGGTGGTTGGCGGAAAGAATGGGACAAGGTTCATTTCCAGTATCGTAAGTGCGGTACAGAGTACACCAGCATTACAGGAGTGTACAAGTCCTAGTATCGTAAACGCTGCATTACTTGGAGAGGCGTTGAATCTTTCCCCTTCTCCGCAGCTGGGACAGTTTTATATGGTTCCGTTCGACAATAGGAAGAAAGGCTGTAAAGAAGCACAGTTCCAACTTGGATATAAAGGCTATATTCAGCTGGCGGAGCGTTCTGGATATTACAAAAAACTGAATGTGCTTGCTATTAAGGAAGGGGAATTGATCCGATACGATCCACTTGATGAAGAAATTGAAGTAGAGCTGATTGATGATGATGTGATCCGTGAAGAGACTCCGGCGATGGGATATTATGCCATGTTTGAATATGAAAATGGATTTCGGAAAACAATGTACTGGTCCAAAAAGAAAATGATGGCACATGCGGAAAAATATTCACCTGCATTCAGCAGAAATGGCGGAGCGAAGACTTTGGAACTTTTAGAGCAGGGCAAAATTCCGGAAAAGGATCTCTGGAAGTATTCTTCTTTCTGGTTCAAAGATTTTGATGGTATGGCATTAAAAACCATGCTTAGACAGCTGATCAGCAAGTGGGGAATCATGAGTATTGATCTGCAGAAGGCAATTGATAAAGACATGGCAGTTATTCAGGAAGATGGATCCGCAGACTATGTAGAAAATGCTGCAGAAGAATTGGACAACGATAATGTTGTAGCAGAACAGGAGATTAAAGAGGTGCAGCCAGAAACGAAAGCACCGGATCCTGAGAAAGAATCAGATCAGAGAGAAGCATCCGATATTGAAGCGGAGTTTTTCGATAAATAACACAGGAGGTACATAAGCAATGAAACATGTAGATTTAGAAAAGTTTGCAAATGGAGCATTTTCTGCACAGGTGAACAGAGCCATTGAAGAGGTGACAGAGAACATCCAGAATCCTAACACGGATGCCGGTGCTACAAGAAAGATTACAGTCACAATTGCATTTAAACCAAATGCAGAGCGTAACTTTGTTGCTACCGGTGTACAGACAAAGACGACACTTGCACCGGCACTCGGAGCTGTTACTGCTTTCAGTATGGGCAAGAACCTGCAGACCGGCGAGGTAGAAGCAATTGAAATGGGTAACCAGATCCCGGGGCAGATGTCGGTAAATGATGTGCCGGGAGTTGTTCCTGAGAACGTAGTGGAAGTTGAAGGCAAGGCAGTGGATACAGATACAGGTGAAATCGTAGGCACTGCTGGAAGTAAAGTTGTAGATCTTAGAAGAAGAGAAGCATAAGGAGGAAAAGTAAGATGATGGAAGGATTAAAAGACGCATTACAGTATATTACAGGTTTGAAAGAAAAGAGCATGGAACCAAAGCTGGTAGAGATTGAAGGAAGAACCTATTGCACTGACAATGGTCTTACCAGATATCACAGATTCCCAATGGCGTCAGATATTGAGGTGAATACGCTGACAGCACTGGTGGATTATATCAAAGGAAAACCGGAAGAGTTAAGGAAATCTTCTATTATCCATGTGGTAAGTCCTACAAAGGTTCTGTTATATTCCGGGCTGATTGATGAAAGGAACAGAGAGACTCTGATCGATGCCAGGGCGATTGTAAATGAGTTCTCGTTTGACAGCTATTATGATCAGGAACGTTTTCTGATCGAGCTGCAGGCAAACTTTGTAGAGACAGATGATCTCATTACGATCATGCAGGTTGCCGGTAATATTAAATCCGGAACAACTGCTAATTATTCGGATGATGGCGTATCGCAGAAGACAACGATCAAAACGGGGGTAGAGCTGGCGGATGTGATCGTACCGAATCCGGTTAAGTTAAGACCATACCGTACATTTGCAGAAATCGAACAGCCGGAGAGTTCTTATGTATTCCGTATTAAGGACGGAGACCGGGGACCGGCATTTAAACTGGTAGAAGCTGATGGTGGTTTATGGAAGAATGCAGTTATGAAAAAGATCAAGGAATATCTGGAGTTTGAACTGAGTGAAGAATTGAAGAAACATAAGATCACAGTCATCGCTTAAGATTTGTACTTCCTTTTGGATTGTATCACGAATGTAACATATTGATTATGCAGTGTTCCATGGGATAGATGATTATTTATTACTATCCCATGGAAAGAAAGGAGCAATGGATGAATGCTGTGACATTTCATGTTCCGGGCAAGCCCCAGGGAAAAGCGAGGGCGAAGACGGTCAGAAACAAGCATACCGGAAATACAATGTCTTATACTCCGGAAACAGATCTGCTGTACGAAAATTACATCAAGGACCGGTTCCTGAATAAATGCAATGGAATGTTCCTGGAACGGGGCAAGCCGGTAACTCTTCGGATCGTGGCGAGATTTCTTCCGCCGAAGAGTACCAGTAAGAAACGTACAGCTCTTATGCTGGATGGAAAGGAACTTCCGCTTAAGAAGCCGGATATTGATAATATCGTAAAAGTTGTAGCAGATGCCTTGAACGGCGTTGCATACCATGATGATACACAGATTGTTATGGTAGTGGCAAAAAAAGTCTATTCTTCATTGGAAGGACTGGACGTTACTGTGGAAGAATATAAGGGATAGGAAAGAAGGTGCAGCATGGTGGAAGAGGCTGAGTTTCCAAAATGCAGGATATATCTTCCAACGGCAAGAAAATTACAATCTCGGAATATTAAGATACGCTATAAAACATTGCGAGATGTGTCTAATAGATTTATTTCCAGAAAAGATGTAAGAAAATACATTTTTGAACAGAAAGGAAAGAAATGTTATTTGTGCGGATCAGAAAAGGATCTGCAAATTGATCATATAATATCGGTTTACAAAGGTGCGAAAGAAATGATTTCTTGCGATATCATTAATTCATATGGAAATTTGATGCCGATATGCAGAAAATGTAACGCTCAAAAGAGTGTGGAGGAGCTATAGCGTGGCAGGACGACCAAAACAAGGAATAGATTATTCGGGTTGGTCGGTTGATATATTTGATGGTGATAAAAAGATAGATAAGCTTCTGGATGCAAAAGGTTGGAAGGGATTCGGGATCTACTTCTTTTTGTGTCAGAGAGCATATAAAGTAAATGGATATTTCTATGAATGGGGCTATGACGACTGTGCAACTACAGCAAGAAAGATGGGCGGCGGCATCAGTTCTGGTACAGTGAAAGAAACTGTGGACTACTGCTTACAGGTGGATCTCTTTGACAAGAGGTTATTTGATGAGTGGGGAGTGCTTACCAGTAGAGGTATCCAACGGCGTTTCTGGACAGTGCTTTCGGAACGGCGGAATAAAACAGTATATAGCGAATATTGGCTTTTGAAACCCGAAGAATGCAAAGGCCTAGTTAAAGTCAGCCTTTTTCCAGATGTGCAACCGACAAATAGTTATTTGCAAGGTGCAAATGATGATGTGCAACCTATAAAGAATAGTAAAGTAAATAAAAAAGATAATACAGTATTTCAGTCTCCGGAACTTGAATCGGCTTTCCAGATGTATCTTCTTGTTCGGGAACATAACTATGGATCGATTCTTCCGGAACAGGTACAGGCTCTGAGAGAAGATCTGTTGAATCTGAGTAATAAGACAGAGGAACAGATTGCCATCGTGAAGAAGGCAACGGCTGGTGGTTATAAGGAATTTCGGGAAACGAAGAAAAGAAAGAAGACATCACCAACAAAGAAGAAGGATAACTTTAATAATTTTGATGGTAGATCTTATGACCAAGAGATGTATATGAGACTGATTGAAAAATAGATGGAGAGAAAGCAATGTTAGTAGAGAAGAACTTAAAAGAAGCATTGGAGTATTACATAAAAGGAAAACCTGTAACAGCACTCTGGATAGGTGAAGACGGCAGTATGAAAGCAATGCCATTGTCAGATATCCTTAATCAGCCGGAGAATCACTTTCTGGTTGATGTGCCGGCAGTCGTAAATCCGGATTTCGAACAGGCTGTGCAGGAGATGACAGAAGCTGATCAGGTAGATCTGGAAGAAATCATTCGGGCAGTGCATGAAACGCAGGAAAGTATTACCCCCCCCCAGAGAAGCCGGAGGAAAGGATGGAAGAAGAAACGATAGATCTTCCGGCGGACAATATCGAAGATAAGAAAGAGAAAATCCGGAAACTGGTAGAGGAAGGATATACCAATCGTGAGATCGCTGATCGGACCGGTATCCCGTTTGGAACAGTCGGGTATCATGCAGCGAGATTCCGGAAGAAAGAAAAGGAACCGGTAGACAATTCAGACCGGCACCTGTGTAAGACTTGTAAGTTCCGGAGCAACCGGCCAACGGTGAACAGTTGTGATTATGCCGGACTTATGAAACACAGCCGCGGATGTAAGGTAGAGGAATGTACGAGGTATGAGAAGGGTGCACGAATGAAGAGAAAAGATGTGGAGGAATAGATCATGGAGAGATTAACACATAAAAGAGAGAACGGTATAAAGCGAGGGTACTGGTCCCCGAACAAGAAACAGGAGTTGGTGGATAGGCTGGCGATGTATGAGGACAGGGAAGATGCTAAGGATGCAAATGTCCCTGGCAAATGGATTCTATGTAGTGAGAGACTGCCGGAGGTAAATATACCAGTTCTTGCTCAATGGGGAGTATATTATTCAGGCGAAAACCGTATTGAGATCTTATATTTGAATGAGTTGGGAAGATGGCATGGGGATTTTGGTGAACCGAATGGGAAAGTAATCGCATGGATGTCGTTACCGACTCCGTGCGAGAAAGGAGAATAGTATGGATAATACATATGCACCAACAGCACCAACACAGGAAAAGATAAAAGTAGAGAGTATTGACATTGTAGTGACCGGACCGAAGAAAAAACCGTATTACACCATTAAGTGCAGAAAGATAGGCAGTAACGATGATTGCATCGGATTCGGCTCGTATTGTCTGGAAAATGTGATTAGATGGAAAGAGCAGTGTTTTGAACTGGTAGAAAGAAAAAGTGACTGGATTCCGATAAGTGAAAGACTGCCGGATACGGATGAATATGTCCTGTTGTCATTTGAAAATTATACAATGGCAGCGATCGGACGCTATGAAGAAAATGATGAAGGCGGTACATTCTATCCGGGAGATGGTGAAAAATCATATTCAAGCTATGGAATATTTGTCAATGCATGGATGCCATTGCCGAAACCATACAGGGAGGAGCAGTAAATGCATGTAGAAGTAAGCGAAGGATTCCGAAAAACCATTGCAGACATTGTTGATTGTTGTGTAGAAGGAAATACAAACAGCTGCACATTGGAAGTTGAGGTAAGGGAAAACGTCAGCCTTGTGATTGATATGAAATTTGGGGGTGAAGGAGAAGCATGGATAATGAGGTTCTTGTAGAGTGTTTGAAGCAGTTGGAGCGTTCTATGGTCAAAAGGAAAGATGCCGATATAGAAGCATTTAAAGAAAAGCAGAAGCGAGAGCTTACAGATTATGAGACCAAGAAAGTATGGGAGTCTAACGGATACAGTCAGGCATTGGTAGATGTTAGAAATATTTTGAGAGAGAACAAAACGACGAAGGAGCTGAGAAATGATTGAACAGAGGAAGTACGAAGAAACAGAGACTGGAAGGTCAACAACATTACGATGAGCTGGAATCAGATATTGACAGGAGAGCAAGCGAGAGATTCCACAGAAAGCCGTATCAGAGTTATACGGTGGATGATTATCTGAAGAAGATGGGAGTAGACATAACGAAGGGAGTAGATGCCGGTGGACAAGAACATTCTGATTGAGTATGCGGATATGAAAGAAGAGATAAAAGATCTGCGGCGAAGAATTGAACAGAATAAAAAAGAATTATCCAGATTGAATGGACAAATCGTTATGGATTCGGTATCATGTGGGAAGAAGGGAAAGAAACCACTGGGAACGGTTAAGATCACCGGCAGACCGGTCACGGCTATTTCCCGGAAAGAATCACTGCTGAATAAACGAATCCGCAGACTGGAGAAGCTGGAAGAGGAACTTCTGGAGCTGACGATACAGGTGGATGAATACATAGAGACGATAGAAAAGAGTGAGCTGCGGATTATCTTTCGGTTGTATTTTCTGGATGATTTATCATATCCGAAAGTTGCTGATCAGATGAACCAGAGATTCCCAAAACGCCGGATCAAGTATACGGATGAGAATATTAAGAAAAAAATTCAAAGATATTTTGAAAATGTCCCACAATGTCCCGATAAAAAGTGATAGAGTATAAACTGGAATTGATGAACAGATATTAAATCATTCGATTAGTTCCCCCACAACCTAATACAACCAAGAGAGGACACCTGGTGATGCCGGGTGTCTTTTTCGTTGCATAATGTCGAGAAATGGGATATTATGGGAGTAGGTTTAGGTGATTGGTTGAAAGGGGAAAGTAATCAATGATATTTTTGAGTCATAATTCAAAAGATAAAAGAATAGTAGAGCCGTTTGCTAACAAACTTGCAGAAGTATTTGGAAGAGACAATGTTTTTTATGATAGCTGGTCAATTCAACCTGGAGATGGAATTATCGACAAAATGGAAAGTGGACTAAAAAATGCAAAGTATTTCTTTTTCTTTGTGTCAGCAAATAGTTTGCAGAGTAATATGGTAAGATTGGAATGGCAAAATGCAATTGTAAAAGCTAGCAATGGAAATGTAAAATTTATTCCAGTAAGGCTTGATAAGAGCGAAATGCCAATGTTATTAGCACAAACGCTTTACTTAGATGTATATCAGAATGGATTTGATTTAGTATTAAGTCAGATGATAGATGTGATTAATGGTGAAAATACTTATCGAGGGACAGCTGCAAGTTATGAAAATGTTAAAGCTCGTGTAAAATGTGGCGAAAAAGAATTAAACATATTAATTTATGCAGAGACGTATACAGAACCATTATCAAAATATGCGATTATACTTTCAAACGAAGAAGATGATATAAGCTGGAACTGTGGTAAAGATAATGTGGTTATGTATGGTTTTAATAAAGATGTGGTAATTCCGGGAGTTAATGCGTTAGCTTTTAATTTTGTTCGTGCAACATCGCCGGAGTTTCCTATAAGGATAAATATAACTTCGAAAACAAAAGTGAAATTTATAACTGTATGTAGGCAAGTTAACGAAGAAAAGTATAAAGCAATTCCAATAGAGTATGTTTCTGAATTGTAAAAATAGTACTTAGGCACCCTCCGGGGTGCTTTTCTAATGCAAAAAAACAGGAGGTGAGTCTGAGTGACTGAAAAACAGAAAAGATTTTGCAATGAATATTTGATTGACTGCAATGCCACCCGGGCTTACAAGATGGTCTACAAAAATGTTAAAAGCGATGAGGTGGCAAGAAAAGCCGGAAGCAGATTGTTGACAAATGTAGACGTCAAAAACTATATAGCTGATCGAATGGAAGAAATTCACAACGAAAAGACTGCAGATGCACAGGAAGTAATTGAGTATCTGACGTCTGTTCTTCGTGGAGAAAGCACGGCACAGGAAATTGTAGTTGAAGGAACCGGTGATGGTTGCAGCGAAGCGAGGACGATGGAAAAATCCCCGTCAGAAAAAGAACGATTAAAGGCTGCAGAACTCCTGGGTAAGAGATACGCATTGTTCACTGATAAAGTTGAAACAGATGTAGATATGGACCTGAACATTACGATCGATTACGGTGAGGATGATACCGGATGAAAATAAAGGTAGAAGCAAATGCCGGTTTCAAAGAGGTTGATCGCAGTAAAAAACGCTACATCGTGATGAAAGGTTCTGCCGGATCCGGAAAGAGTATGGACACGGCACAGAATTATATCATTCGTTTAATGAATGATCCCGGACGTAACCTTTTGTGCGTTCGAAAAGCAGATGTAACGAATAGAGATAGCACTTTTGCAGAATTGCAGAGTGCTATTTTTCGTATGTTCGGAGAAAGCTATAAGAAGTATTGGTACATCAATACCTCGAATATGCTTCTGGAATGTAAGAACAATCATAACCAGATCATTTTTCGTGGGGTAAATGATGAGAAGCAACGCGAGAAACTTAAGTCAATTACATTTAAGCGCGGGAAACTTACCGATGTTTGGATAGAGGAAGCAACAGAAATTACGCAGTCAGATTTTGAAATCATCGATGACCGACTTCGAGGTATATTGCCGAAGGGACTGTTCTACCAGATTCGGTTAACATTCAATCCGGTGTCATCACATCACTGGATCAAGAAAGTGTTCTTTGATCGTGTTGATCCGGATGTACTGACGCATCAGTCAACCTATGAGAACAACCGGTTCATCGATGAAGCGTATCACAGACGTATGCTCCGGCGTAAGGAAGTAGATCCGGAAGGTTATCGGGTGTATGGTCTGGGTGAATGGGGAGAGGTTGCCGGTCTTATCCTTAAGAATTATGTCATAGAAGAATTTGACCGGAATCCGGAGAACTATGATTACATTGTGAACTCACAGGACTTTGGCTTTAACCATGCCAACTGTATCGGCGAGGTAGGCTTCAAGGATGGAGATCTGTATTTGTTCCAGGAACTGTATGTGTATGAGATGGACACAGAGGAGATCATTAAGCTGGCCGCCGGAAGATTTAACAAGAAATTGAGGATGTGGTGTGATTCTGCGGAGCCGGACCGTATCAAGATGTGGCAGAAAGCCGGATACAGGGCGAAGGGAGTCAATAAAGAGACAAACAGTGTCCATGCTCAGATAGACTATTTGAAGCAACACATGATTCACATACATCCGTCCTGTGTGAATACCATAAAGGAAATACAACAATGGAAGTGGAAGAAGGATGAGCGTACCAACACTTATCTTGAAGAACCAGTTCCATTTTTTGATGATGCAATGGCTATGCTGCGTTATTCCATTGAGGAAGAACGTAAGACTAAGCCGAAACTAAACAGAAACCTGAAGGGAGGACTGTAAAGTGTTATTTCGATTACCGTCAGAAGAAGAACTGACAGATAATAAATTGAATGAATTCATAGCAAAACATAATGCAGAGTGTGCCTTTCGGTTTAAACATCTGAAAGATGCATACGAAACAGACTACCAGATTTTTCACCAGAAGCCGAAGCCGGATTATAAACCAGACAATCGTATTGCTGTGAACTTTGCAAAATATATGGTGGATACATTTAACGGATATTTTATCGGGAATCCGATCCGAATTTCCGTAGATAACGATACCAACGATAACATCAAAAAATATGTGGAGCTCCTGGATCAATACAATGATCAGGACGATAACAATGCGGAGCTGTCGAAGATCTGTTGCATTTATGGCAAGGGATACGAGATGTATTACGTGGATGAACTGGGAAATATCGGGATTACATATCTGACACCGTTCGATGCTTTTATGATCTACGATGATTCGGTGCTGTGCAGGGAACAGTATTTCGTTAGACTGTACATAGATTCGAATGATGTACTGCATGGAAGCGTATCAGATGCGGAGAAGATACGTTGGTTTACCCAGAAGGGAAAGCTTGTCTGGGAGGAAGAGAAAAAGATACATGGATTTGACGGGGTGCCGGCTACAGAGTATGCGGAGAACAAAGAGCGCACATGCATCTTTGAACCGGTAATGTCAATGATTGATGCTTATAACAAAGCAATCAGTGAGAAATCAAATGATGTAGATTATTTTGCGGATGCCTACATGAAGATACTTGGAACTATGCTTGGCAATGACGAGGTGGAGCACATCCGGGATAATCGTATTATTAACTTTGACGGAGATGCGAATCAGCTTATTGTAGACTTTTTGAATAAGCCAGATGGAGATACCACACAGGAACATTTGATTGATCGTCTAGAGAAATTAATATTCCAGATCGGTATGGTTGCGAATATCTCAGACGAGAACTTCGGTACAAGCTCTGGCATTGCCATGAAGTATAAGCTACAGGGAATGAGCAATCTGGCCAAGACAAAAGAACGAAAGTTTACATCCGGAATGAACCGGCGGTACAAGCTGATCTTTTCGAATCCAGTATCCGGAATGAAAGAAAATGACTGGGTGAAACTGCATTATCATTTCACACCGAATATTCCATCGAATGTACTGGAAGAGAGTCAGATTGCCGGCAACTTGGATGGAATCGTATCACAAGAGACACAGCTTGGTGTACTGTCTGTCGTGGATAATGTGCAGAGTGAGATGGAAAAAATCGAGAGCGAACAGGAAAAAGCCAAGACAGATCCTGTTATGACACAAATGTTCGGAGGTGCAGGTGATGGCAAGCCAGGAGTACTGGAAGAACCGGGAAACGGAAGCAAAGAAACATAATATCATAGACGAAGAAGAGTATAACCGCCAGATTCAGGAAATCTATCAATCCATGATTGATGAAATCACAAAGGAAATAAATGGGTTCTATGCCAGATATGCAAAAAAAGAAGGCATTATGATGGCAGAAGCCAAAAAGCGCGCAGATAAGATTGACATCGATGCCTATGCTAGAAAGGCAAAGAAGTACGTGGCAAAGAAAGATTTCTCGGATGAAGCGAATGAAGAGATGCGGATCTACAACCTGACTATGAAAGTGAATCGGCTAGAGCTCCTGAAGGCGAACATTGGCCTGGAGATGGTATCAGGCTTTGATGAGCTTCAAAAGTATTTCGATAAGAAACTGACAAAGAGAACACTGGATGAATTCCGGAGGCAGGCGGGGATCCTTGGGAAGAGTATTATGAAAAACGAAAAGTACGCTCATGCAATTGTGAATGCATCGTTCAAAAATGCCACATATTCAGACCGCATTTGGATGTATCATGGTATGCTCAAAGCAGAGTTGGAAGGACTGCTTGCATCCGGACTGATTAAAGGAGAGAATCCGCGTAAACTCGCTAGACATCTAACGAAGCGTTTTGGAGTATCAGCCTATAATGCTGAACGACTCATGGTAACAGAGCTTGCAAGAGTGCAGACAGAGGCTCAGAAGCAGTCTTTTATCCGTAACGGCTTTGATGAGTATGTGTATGTTGCATGCACAAAAGGCGATGTATGTCCGATTTGCAAAGGGCTGGACGACAAGCATTTCAAGGTAGATGATATGATGCCGGGAGAGAATGCCCCACCAATGCATCCGAACTGTCATTGCAGCACAGCCGCATATATGGATAATGAGGCTTATGAGGAATGGATAAACAGCTATCAGGAACACGGATTGAATTTCGAAGATTGGCAGTCTTCTATGGAATCTGAAAAATTGGTTGATAAATTAAGCAAATATGAAAAAGATTTCGAAAAACTGACAGAAGGATATTCTTATGATGAGTTTGTAAATGATTTTGGTAGTGTAGAAGAAGGTTTTGATGGTTCTGATGCTAATGAAATAAAGAAAGCAAAAGAAATTGCTGAAAAAATTGAGAAAATAAGGAAGAAACTTAATGATAAAGAAAAAAAGAATTATAAATCCAATGCCAAAGAAGATCCGATTGCGAAATTCGAATCATGTGGCATAAAGTTTAGAAACAATTCATCGACTGAGCTACCAGAGGAAATCATAAACAAATATGCGGACTTTGTTTCGGATTTTGAAGCCAAGCACGCAAGCTATTTTAATAAAAATAAATTGCAACTAAATTCGATATCTGTCGTTGATGATTTAAAAGAAAATGGAAAAACGGCAGCAGGTGCGTATTATAGTAAATCAAGATCAATCAAACTTATGAAGAAATCTATTGAATCCAAACCAACATCGAAACTGATAACATATTCAAAATCGGATGACTATAAAATACATTTCTTTGCACATGAGTATGGCCACTATATAGCAGATAGCTTGAATAAAAACTTTTCAGTGGAGGATTATGATATTGTCCAAAGTAGTTTACTTAGGTATTTTGATGGAGACATATTTAAAGCAAAAACAAGTAATCTGGTAGACGTTTTGGGATCATATGGAAGTAAAGATGCACGTGAAGCATTTGCAGAAGCATTTGCAGAGGCTTATACATGTAAGAACCCAAGAAAATTTGCAAAAATATTTAAAGAAGAGTTGGAAAAGACGTTAAAACGTAGCAGTTCCACCGGAAGATATCAGAGCTCTATTGCAAAAGGTAAAGGAAATGATATAATAAATTCAGGAGCTGTGAAAGGAGCTCTTACAGATAAGAATGATCCATTATATGTTAAAAGAGATGCACACGCTATTAAATATTATGAATCTGTGAGACGTAGCAAGAAGAACAATATGGTCAAGACCATTGCGAATAATACGGGAATGTCGGAAAAGAGCATTAACAAGGTATATGATCACGTATTTATAAAAGAACATGAACTATACGGTGGAAAGCGAAGATTTGATCCAGATTATGATATGGCGGAATCGTTCAGAAGATTGCGTGAAGGAAAGAACATCCAAGAGCATGATTTGATAATGCTGAAGCATGAACGGTTGGAATACGAGTTGATGAATAAAAAACATATGAGTTATCAGGAAGCACACCGTTTGGCAGAGAAAAAATATAATTATCAAAAAGCTTTAAAAGAGTTCAAAAATAAAAATAATTTGTAGAAGGGAAGTAGACAGATGCTGCGACTTGAATTGATTGAAATTGCAGAAGCGGATGTAAAATACAGATATTATCCGGAAGATTCAAAAGAATACGGTATTGTTATTTTTAGAAAAACAACAAGGGAAAGAGATATTGAAGAAAAAGCGGACGGATATGATACGAGCTATGCAGCACATGCGTTGAGACGTCTGGAAGAATATTGCGAAAAGAACACTTTCCCGAAAGAAGATGTTGTAGCTTGGGGTTAAATACCACTGATCATAATGATTAGTGGTATTTTTGTGCGAATTTTGAAAATTGCACCAGTGCAAGAAAAACGATAATGGCAAAGGAGTAAATGTCATGAAGACAGACCCGAAAACACAAGAGGTATGGATAGAAGCTGTAAAAAGCTGTGGTCAGTCGCTGATTGATAACGCAGAAGAAATTGCGGGGGATTACGAATACGAGACGGGCGTAACTATCACAATTTCTTTAAAACCACACGAGACAGCTGAAATAAATATTGCAACAACATACATCCCAAAACTACGAGGAACAGATAGAGCTGTCTGTATGAGAAACAGAGAACTATTCATTAATACTGAGGCTTTTCGAAAATTAGTATGAAATATAAGCGAGCATATATAGTAGCACCAGACGCAGGCAGAATGGCTCCTAAATGGCTTTCGGTCCGTGTTGACAACAATATAGTTAAGTTCATCTACCATATCGTAGATGGCGCAGAAAAACTGAAAGGAGTGAGAATAGGTCATGAGATGGCAGAAATCGGAGACACGATACATTTTAATGGAAAAAGGCTATCAGTAGAAAGGCGGTGATCCACTATCTCCCACCGGCAGGGAATGACCGGATGAAGAAGGAGCGATGAAACTGATTGAAGCAAGCGTCCGAAGAGGCGGGATTACAGTAAAAGGGCATGCAAATTATGCTGTTTCCGGATCAGATATCGTCTGTGCCGGTGTAACAGCACTTGCACAGACACTGATCAAGTCCATAAAGGACCTGACAGACGATAAAATTGAATATGAGATATCTCCCGGAAGGGTGGATATAAAGTATGGGAATCTATCAGAGAAGTCGAAAACTCTGGTGGATTCCTTTTTCATTGGCATCTGTATGATTGCCGAGGAGTTTCCGGAGTATGTCCGGATCATGTAACTTAATGTGACCGGGATGTCGTTAAACTACACATTCAAGATGCAACGACCTGGGCTTAAATGAATGGGGCGGGGCGGAAAGGATAGATAAGATGAAACACATGAATAATCACTGGAGAATTCCAATGAGCAACCTGCAGTTATTTACAGAGCCGGGAGGAGACGGCGGCGGATCCGAAGGAGGGGACGGTGCCGGAGCTGGGGAAAATCCTGGAAATAACAACAACACAACAATGTCATTTGATGAGTTTTTGGCACTGGAAGGCAATCAGTCAGAGTTCGACCGACGCGTCCAGAAGGCAGTTAATACGGCTGTGACAAATGCACAGACCAAATGGAAGACACTGACGGACGATAAGGTATCAGAGGCTGAAAAGCTCGCTCAGATGACAAGCGAAGAAAAGGCGAACTACAGGGCGAAGAAAGCGGAGGATGCGCTGGAAGAAATGAAGCGTCAGAATGCCAGATCAGACATGGCGAAAGAAGCCCGTAAGATGCTGGCAGATGAGAACATTACTATTCCGGATGAGCTGGTTATGAACCTTGTAGCAGAAGATGCAGATGGAACCAAGGCAGCGGTAGAAGCTTTTGCAACTATGTACAAGGAAGCGGTACAGAATGCAGTGAAAGATGCCTTAAAAGGGAAAGCTCCAAAAGCCGGCAATGGTGGAGATAAACCACCGATGACAAAACAACAGATCTTAGAAGTGAAGAATCCGTCGGAAAGACAGAAGCTGATCGCTGAGAACATCACATTATTTCAGTAAGAAAGGGAGTATGAAACATGCATGATATTAGAAGATTAGGTCTGCAGGTATTTGCAGCACCGAATAACCTGACAGGAGAAGCGCAGATCCAGGTAAAAGCCAGAGAGATTGACTTTGTTACATCTTTCGGTAAGAACCTGAAGGCACTGTTAGATATTCTGGGGATCACCAGAATGATCAGAAAGGAAAACAATTCGGTATTAAAGACCAAAACGGTAAAAGGTGAACTGCAGTCAGGAGATGTTGGAGAAGGCGAAGAAATCCCGATGTCCAGATACACAGTAGAAGAAAAGCCTTTTGATACAATCAAGATTGAAAAATATCGTAAAGGTGTATCTCTTGAAGCAATTTCGGAAAAAGGTTATGAGGCGGCAGTACAGGATACGGATGATGAGTTCAAGTCAGATCTGCAGAATGTAGTGACTGGTAAATTCTACGCACAGTTAAAAGCCGGATCTCTTACAGGACATGAAACAACTTGGCAGATGGCTGTTGCAATGGCGATCGGAAAGGTTGTGGCTAAGTTCCAGAAGATGAAAAGAACAGCAACCGGAGTAGCTGTCTGGGTGAACACATTGGATGTGTACAAGTATCTCGGTGCAGCAGACATTACACTGCAGACAGCATTCGGCTTCAAGTATCTGACGAATTTCCTCGGAGCAGATGTAGTATTTGTTACTTCTGAGGTTCCGCAGAATGTTGTAATTGCAACACCGCTCAATAACATGATCGCATATTATGTTGATCCGGGAGATTCAGATTTTGCCAAAGCTGGACTTGAATTCACAACGGATTCTGAGACAGGATTTATCGGATTCCACTCAGAAGGAAGCTATGGCCGCATGATATCCGACAACTTTGCAATTATGGGACTGCGTCTCTTCTGTGAGTATTTGGATGCGATTGCTTACATCTCTGTAGGAGAATCTGATACACAGACTTTAGGAACGTTAAATATAACGTCAGAGGCTGGATCAGAAGCAGGAACCACAAAGCTGACGGTGAAAGAGCAGTTAATGTCAATGAGAAACTGCTGGAAGTACAAAGATGCTGCAGCTACAACTTCAGTAACTTACGGTATGGATGTAAAGAACTGGTCTAAGTGGGATGGCGAATCCGAAATCGCTTCAACAGCAGGACACCATATCACACTGGTTGAATGTGATCAGAACTACAAGGCTGTCCGTTCTGGTGATGCTGAGGTAACAGTCAACCCGGGAGCATAGGAGGTAAGGAAGTATGTATAAGGTAATCAAACATTTTATTGATCTCCACGATAACGATCATTCCTATAACGAGGGAGATATCTTCCCTCGTGAAGGAGTAGATGTCAGCAAAGAAAGAATCGAGGAACTGACCGGTAGTAACAATAAACAGCATACCCCGCTGATCGAACTGGTGGAAGAAGATCCGGAGAATATGGCCGACACAGATACTGCTGAAAAACCACCAAAAGCCGGAAAGAAGAAATCTGAGAATAAGGAACCCGAAAATAAAGAGCCGGCAGAATAGGAGGATCGTATGATTGAAGATCTGAAAGCCTTGTTGGGACTGCCGGAAGAAATAGACGGAGCCTTGGAAAATAAATTACTGCTGATTTTAAAGGCTACCAAGCAAAGACTGCGCTTTCTTCTCGGGGGATTGGAACCTCCGGAAGAGATGAATTATATCATCCTGGATGTGTCAATCATACGGTTCAACAGAATCGGTTCGGAAGGACTTTCCTCTCACAGTGTTGAGGGAGAAAGTCTTTCTTGGTCGGAGAATGATTTTGCGGGATATATGGATGACATCCGGGCATATCTGGATGATCAGAAAGAATCAAAGAAAGGTAAGGTGAGATTCCTATGAGATATGACACACCAATATACTTCCAGAAACTCACCCCTGGAGAGTATGATCCGGCTACTGGTAATTACGGAGAGGACACGATATCAGAAGATATGAAGTCTGCCTCAGTCATGGATACCGGTACGAATACGATGATGCTTGTCTATTCCGGAATTAAGGAAGGCAGCCTTACCATTCACTTGCAGAATCATTATGACAAGCCGTTTGACAGGATTCGCGTAGGGAATAAAACATATGGTGTAGATTTCAGCAGGAAGCTTCGGACGAAGCAGGTATATGTTGCGTCGGAGGTGATGTGATGGGAGTAAAGCTGATAGGCTTTGAAAAGTTGGAGGCTAAACTGACTAAAAACATGGATTTATCGAAAGTCAAAGCAACTGTGAAAAAAAACGGTGCACAGTTGCAGAAAACGGCTCAAAAAGAAGCACCGGTAGATACACATTATTTACAAAGATCTATTACGCTGGAAATTACAGATGGCGGCATGACTGCAGAGGTTGAATCAACAGCGGAATATGCAGCTTATCAGGAATATGGAACAAGATTCATGAAAGGAAAGCCACATATACGTCCTGCATTTGAAGAACAGAAGGAAAAGTTCAAGGCAGATATGAAGGAGCTTGTGAGGTGATAAGATGGATCCACAGCAGGAATTGTTCAGTGCTGTTTTGATGGCATTGAAAGAAAAATATGAGGATACGGGAGTTGGTGTGTATGACACGGATTTACCGCCGGAGGACACGCCGTATCCCTTTGTTTACCTGGCGGATTGCTCCGAGAGTGATCAGGCTACAAAAAATGAGATTATCGGCGAGGCTAATCTGACGTTGAAAGTCTGGCATGATAATATACGGCAGAGAGGAACGGTATCTGGTATCTTAGCAGATATCAAAAAGATCTGCAGGTCTATCGAACATACAGCGCACTATGCCTGGAATATGCAGAGACCGACACAAAGAATTACGCCGGATAATACAACGAAACAGCCGCTTCTTATGGGAATTTTGGAAGTGGGATATAAATTTAGTTAGGAGATGACAATAGTGAAGAACGGAAAGTTATTTGGACTGCAGTTATTTGCAGAAGCAGTAGCAGGAAAAAAGATCGTATATCTGTACCGTATCCTGAGTACAGAGAAAGATCATGATGCAACAGCACTTGCATTTACGACAGAAAATGAACGTACACTGTCGAAGGACGCTGATTCGACAGTGACAAAAGACGGCACAGTACGTACACCGGGAGCAGCAGAAGGAGAAATCACAGCATCAAGCCTTTTAAAAAAAGGAGATAAGTTCATCGATGAGCTGGAAGCAGCACTCGATGATGACGAAAAGATGGAGATCTGGGAAGTAAACTTAGCAGAGCCGCAGGCGAGCTCGACTGATAAATTTAAGGCAAAATACTTCCAGGGATATCTTACGGAAATTGATAAGACATCCAATGCAGAGGATAATGTTGAGTTATCGTTGACATTTGGACTGGAAGGAAAAGGCGTAGATGGCTATGCAACGGTTACTGCAGAACAGCAGGAAGTAGCAGCATATGTATTTGCAGACACTCAGAAGACAGGAGCTTAAGAGGGCGAGAAGAATCGTCCTCTTTTTGATGTGCGACATCGCACAGAAGGGAGATAAAACAATATGATGGAACTTACAATCAACGGAACAGTATATCAGTTTAAATTCGGAATGGGATTCTTAAGAGAAGCAAATAAGCTTACCGTAGTTCCGGTTCAGGGAATGTCGGGAATAACAAAAGAAATAGGAGCAAGGTATCTGATCGCTAGTGTTGTGGTTGACCAGGAACCGAATGCACTGGTAGATCTGTTAGATTTGGCAAATAAGGGAGAGAATCCAAGAGTAACAAAGGCAATGTTAGATTCTTACATTGATTCGGAAGAGGTAGACATCGATGAACTCATGGAGAAAACAAAAGATTTTTTATCGAAAGCAAATGCTACCAAGAAAGCAGTGAAAGAGATCTTGAAAGAGTACGAGGAACAGATGGCGAAGAAGAAGGCTCAGGAGCAGTAGAAGAGGAAGTCCTATATACAACCGTAGCAAGGAATTGCTTCCGATATTTTGGATTCACGTCATTTAAACAGGTGGATCAGCTGACATTGGCAGAATATGAACTTATGATGGAGGCTTTAGAACTTCGGATGCTTGACGAAAGTTTACATGAACATCGTCAGGCATTTTTGAATTTTGCGGTAAAGGCAGAAAAGAAAGCCGGCAAAGGCAAGACCAAACCAGTTTACAAGAGATTCCGGCAGTTCTTTGATTTTGATAAAGAACTGAAAAAAATGAAGAATCGAAGGAAACCATCCAGATTTGCTGGAATAACTAAACTGCTGGATAGAGAGGAGTGAGAGGATGGCAGAATCGTATAGTGTAAAAGCAATATTATCAGCGCAGGACAAAAACTTTTCATCCATTATGAAATCATGCCAGGGATATGCAAATAATCTGAAAACCACTCTCACCGGCGGTCTTGGATTTGGTGCAATGGCTGCAATCGGTGGAAAGGCGATGTCGCTGGTGACAAATTCAGTCGGTGATTTGTCGAAAGAGACGATAGAAACATCGGATTCCATGTATAAGTTGCAGGCAGCTATGAGATTTTCCGGGTATTCCGAAGCGGAAATACAGAGAATAGCCGGAGCAACAGGTACATTAAAAACATATGCAGATAAAACAGTATTCTCCCTGCAGGATGTTATGAGTACATTCGGCTCACTTTCGGCAAATGGAATCAAAGACGCAGACAAGTTGACGGAAGCAGTCGGTAATGCAGTTGCTGTATTTGGTGGAGGTGCAAAGGAATATTCCTCGGTAGCACTTGCGTTTTCGCAGGCAATGGCGGCAGGAGCTTTGCATGCGCAGGATTGGAATCAGATCATTAATGCCAGTCCGCAGCTTGCTGGAGGCTTACGGAAAGAGTTAATTAAGCTGAATCCAACATTAGGGAACGACTTCAAAGGAGCAATGGAAAAGGGTGCAATTACCGCAGACATGCTCGGACAGGCTATCAATAACATTGGTATGACCGACATGGCGAAAGAAGCAGCTACATCCGTAACAACATTTGAAGGCGCTATGGGTAACTTGGAAGCATCTGCAGTAAGCGGAATGATGAAGCTTTATGATACTTTCGCAAAGCCTAAAGTGATTGATGCAATCAATGGGATGACCGGTAAGGTGGAGGCGGGATTTGACAAATTGTCCGTTGGAATTCCAAAAGCAATCGAACTTATATCTCCATACTGGAACGTGCTGAAAACAGATGCAAAAGAGGTAGGGACAGCCTTTGGAGAGGCAGCTGGTGCGATTATTGACGAAGTACAGGAACTTACTGGAGCATTTGGAAAAAAGGAAAGTGTGGATAATTTCTCTGAAAGCATGGGAACAGCAACAGGTGCGTTGACCACATTTGCAGATTTTTTAAAAGATCACGATAAAGAAGTGGCAAAAGCGATTACGCTGTTACCGAAATTATATGTTGCTTTTAAAGGTTTTAAAATAGTCAGTGCAGTTGCCCCTGGTGTCAAAACTTTTGCGGGCGCAATTGTAAGCATGACAGGAAAAGGAATGGCGACACTGGCAGGTAAGTTATTTGGCGTAGCAGCGGGTGAAAAAGCGGTAGGCACTGCAAGTAAAGAATCATCAGGGACTATCGTAGAATCAGCAAAAGCATTTGTAGCGATCGGAGCAGGAGTAGCATTGATTGCAGCAGGATTTTCCCTTTTGGCATATTCGGCCGTGCAAATCGCACAAGCCGGACCACTGGCAGCAGGGGTGCTGATCGGCATGACGGTTGCAGTGGCAGGCTTAATGGTTGTTGCCAAAAATGTGGCGCCGGCTATGACGGCCGGAGCAACCGGATTCATTGCCTTTGGTGCAGCTGTCCTGATTGCGGCAGCGGGGATTGCTGTATTATCACTGGCGGCTGTTAATCTGGCGAATGCGGGACCGCTTGCTATAGGATGTATGGTTGGCATGGTTGCGGCAATTGCCGGACTTGCCCTTGGCGCAGCAGCACTAGGACCAGCATTGACAGCCGGAGCAGTAGGTCTCGTTGCCTTTGGTGTAGCTATATCACTGGTTTCAACCGGAGCACTGCTGGCGAGTGTTGGGCTTGCCATAGTAGCAGGTGTGCTTCCGACCATTGTGCAGTACGGAATTCAGGGAGCGGCTTGCATCGCAACCCTCGGAGCAGGCATGATCGTATTTGGCGCTGGGGCTGCAGTAGCCGGAGCGGGATGCATTGTCCTTGGTGCCGGACTTGTAGTGGTAGGTGCCGGACTTACGGTAGTTGGCGCAGCTGTCCTGATAGCGGCAGCGGGTGTATTGCTTCTGGCAGCAGGAGCACTTGCCCTTGGCGCCGGTCTTACGGTAGCTGGGGCAGGACTTCTATTGATGGGAGCTGCATTCCCTGCTGTATCATCCGGAGCTTTAGCAACGGTAGGAGCACTGACAGCCTTAACAGCATTATCATTAGGTCTTGCGGCCGGAATGGGAGCATCGGCTGTTGTAGTGGTTGCGTTTGGAGCAGCTATGGCAGGTGGCGCAGCTGGCACGCTTGCGATGGTGGTAGCATTAAAGTCTGTCAATTCAAGCATGAAATCCATAGCCGGTAATGCCAAAAGCGCCCAAAGCTCGCTCACAAGTATGCGAGCCAGTGTAAATGTGGTAAATTCCGGACTGAATGCATTGGGAAGTGGAGCAAAGTCAGCAGTTAATACATTGGTAAGAGAATTTTCAAACGCAGAAGGAAAAGCAAGGAGTTCCGGGAACGCTGTTGGAAACAACTTCAATAACGGAGTCCGCAATGGAATGAATAGAGCAGTATCCACAGCAAGATCTATGTCTGCATCCACGGTAGTGGCAATGCGATCAGCCGGATCCGGTTCATACAGTTGCGGTGTATATATAGGGGCAGGTCTTGCAAATGGTATGGCGAGTCAGGTCGGACGTGTAAGATCTGTTGCAGCGCAGTTGGCGGCTGCAGCAGAGGCGGCAATCCGGGCGAAGGCGCAGATTCATAGTCCGTCAAAAGTAGCAGATAAGCTTGGCGGCTATTTCGGTGAAGGATGGGTAAATGGAATTTCTGATAGGGTCACAGATGCGAAAAAGGCAGCATGGAAACTGGTAGACATTCCGGATTTAGTTCCTGTTCCGGAAATTGGAGCTGGATTAAGAATTGGCATCGAAGATCTGAATGATGATTATGACTACACCAGAAACGAAATCTATACCATTTACGTCCCTGTTGAAGTAGATGGCCGGCAGGTGGCAAAGGCAACGGCGAAATACACCAAAGAAGAAATTGAACAGCAGCAGAAAAGAGATCTTCGAAAGAAAGGCATGAGATAAGGAGGGCAGATATGTATAAATTTGTAGACACTACAGAGAGACAGGAAGAGCAGATACTGCCTTCCGAAGCTCTTAACTTTAACGGAGTCTATTTTGAAAATGTAATTCCCGGATATCGGACACTGTATGTGTCCGGCCGGGAAATGATCGAAACAGAAATAACAGATCTATCTACAGAGATCATGGATGGCTCCAGATATCGAAGAAAGCGATATAAGCCGAGGACCATCACTGTCGGGTACCAACTGATTGCCAAGAGCAACGCAGAATTCCGGAATGCGTATAACAAATTGAATTCATTACTTGATGTGGCAGAAGCGAAGCTGATCTTCCTGGATGAACCGGATAAGTATTATGTCGGAACAAAGGTAAATGCCGGCGATGTGCCGCATGGCAGGAATGCGATTACTGCAGAAATTGAGTTCTATTGCGCAGATCCGTTTAAGTATTCCGTGGAAGAGTACGAGGTTATACCGACTGCAGATGATGGAACAACATTTGTTGTTGATTACAAGGGGACTTATAAAGCACACCCAAGATTCGAAGCAGTGATGGAAAATGGAGAGAACGGTTTTGTTGGATTCGTTGATCAGGATAAACATATTTTGCAATTTGGTAGCATTGAGGAAACAGACGGAGAGAACTACAAAGCGAATGAAACTCTTGCAACGCTACAGGACTTTTTCAATGCACCAGATGATACATCCGGAACAGATTATATGCATCCGCTCTATGGAGCGAAAGGAAAACTTGGAACGACAACTTGGTTTAATAACAAATTCCTATGCTTAAAAGAAGCAGGGACGCAGGTTGGCGGTGCGAATGGAGGTCTCAGGACAGTTATCTTACCGGCAGATTCCAATGGAGATAAAAGTGGATGTAAAAATTTCTACGCATATTTCCATATCTTGTTTTATGCAGGATTGATGGGGCAGACCGGAGAAATGTGTATCAATTTTCTCACGGAGGATAATAAGCTGATTTGCGGCGTGAACTGGTATAAGACAGATATGTCAGGAAATACAGGACGCTATGAGCTGGTATGCTATAACCCGAACAAAAAAGATACGGATCACCAAGCAGGAAAAGTGCTGAGAGAGTATGGCTACACGACCAGCCATTTACACACGCAAAACCCCTGGTATTGGGATTGGGGACATTGCGATATCCGGAAAGAAGGAAGTAAGCTTACATTCTTCTACTGGGGTGGGTACCCAAGCTTTACGGTACCGGAGATCGAGGACATGAAATGCACCAAAATACAGATAGCAATCAAGCAATGGGGAACTAGATCCGGAAGCAGGTATCTGACATATAACGGAATCAATAATTTTTGGTTCCAAAAACTTCGTGTAGACAAATGGAGAGACGTGCCGAATAAATTCGCCCGAACCAGCAGAGTTATTGCTGACTGCAAAGAAGCATCGGTAACTATGAATGGATTGCCGAAACCGGAGCTGGGAGCCCTTGGTAACGACTGGGAAACATTTTGTCTGAAGCCAGGAGTTAATCAGGTTCAATGTTTGTGCTCCAGCTGGGCGAAGAAACCGACGTTTAGAATGAAGTACAGGGAGGTGTTCTTGTGATCATATATTTTGCTGACAGGGCAATGAATATTTTAGGATCAGCATCCACGGGATTACCAAAAGGGCTAATGATCACAAATGACAAAAAAACAGAAGAAATATCAGAAGGTGTAGCAATCTTCGAATGTAATCTGGATTACGATTTCGCAAATTCGAATAAGGACGAAAAACAGGAAGTCGATGTGAAGAAGCTTGCAGCAGTCGGGAATTTCATCTTAAAACAGAGCGCAGACGACGGTAAGGCAGAAGTTTATACGATTATTGATTCGACGATAGATCCGATTCAAAAGGATGCATCCATCTATGCTGAAGATGCGGGACTGGACCTGCTGAACGAAGTGGTTGGAACATACACTGCAGACAAAGCATATAGCATTGATCATTATATTAATAAATTTGCATATGATTCCGGATTCGAAATCGGGATCAACGAAGTAAGCAATCTTACAAGAAAGTTATCCTGGGACGGTGAAGCTACAGCTACGGAAAGGCTATTGAGCGTAGCTACGCAGTTTGATAATGCTGAGATTGAATTCTGCTTCAAAGTCGAGAATATGGCTGTGACTGGAAAATACATCAATGTGTATAAGAAGAGGGGGAATGATTCAGGTGTAACTTTGACCATTGGTAAAGAGGTTAGTGGATTTCGAATCAAGAGTTCTATCGCAGATCTTGCAACAGCATACCGCTGTACCGGCGGAACACCGGAAGGATCAGAAAATCCGATCACGCTTGATGGGTATAAATATGATGACGGTGATTTTCACGTATTTGGAAGCTATGTGATGTCCAGAAAAGCGTTGGAAAAATGGAGCCGGTATCAGATTAAGACAGAAAAGAAAGAGAATGATGTGGGGCATATCGTGAAGTCATTTACGTACGATACGACATCAAAATCAGAATTGTGCAATCGTGCCGTGTCCAGCCTTAAGAAGATCTGTGATGAAGCTGTTACCTACGAGGTTGAGTTGTTATATCTTCCGGATGGAGTAAAGGTAGGTGATACGGTATCCATTGTTGATGATGACGATAATACATATCTTACTGCAAGGTTGTTGAAATTAGAGACTTCGGAATCGAATGATACGAAAGAAGCAGAGCTGGGTGACTATGTAAGACAGGAAAGCGGAATTGATGAAAAAGTCATTGAGCTGGCAGAGCGATTTGAGAAGATCGCTAAGAATCGTAATTTTTATACGTGGACAGCCTTTGCAGATGATGAAAATGGAACGGGAATTTCGGCCAATGCTTACGGAAAAGATTATCTCGGAATCGCTACGAACCGGCTTACGAAAGAAGCTGATCTTTCTGATCCGATGCAGTACACATGGGTAAAGATAAAAGGCGAGCAGGGCATTCCGGGAACAGCGGGTAAAGATGGTAAAACAACATATTTCCATATGAAATATTCGGCGGTACCGAACCCGACATCATACAGTGACATGACGGAAACGCCAAATAAATATATTGGAACCTATGCAGATTATGAACTGGATGACAGTACAGATCCATCGAAATATACGTGGGGAAAATTCCAGGGCGACAACGGCGAAGATGGTGCAGATGGAATTCCAGGGAAAAATGGAGAGAACGGCGAGACGAGTTATGTGCATTTCGCTTATGCGACCAGTGCGGATGGAAAAACTGGATTTTCGACAACAGATACTGTCGGGAAAACATACATGGGACAGTATGCAGATTTTGAAAAAGCTGATTCTGAAGATCCGACAAAGTACCGGTGGGGAAAATTTCAGGGTCCAAAGGGAAAAGATGGCGTGGATGGTGAGAAAGGTGAGCCGGGAGAAGATGGAATATCTCCAACTGTAGACATCACAAAATCCGGAAATGTGACGACAATCAGCATCACAGATAGAACCGGGGATCATGCAGAAACTGTAAAAGACGGAGAAAACGGAACGCCTGGGAAAGATGCCATATTGATATCAGAGACAGCACCGGAAAAACCGGAGATCGATCAACTATGGCAGACTGCATCAGGCGAGCCTATAAAGCGTTGGACTGGATCGGAATGGGTGGTGCATTATCTGTCGGTAGAAAATCTCGATGTAGAGGTATTAAGTGCAATTGCGGCAAATTTAGGCACAGTGATAGCAGGCATCATAAAAAATAAAGAAGGTACCGTTAATTTTGATGTTGAAAAAGGCATAATCGATACATACAACGATACCAATGGATCATCGTCAAGTTACGGAGCCGGATCTACATACTACATGGGAAAGGACCCAGCCGGAAATGCGGCACGGTTGGCTGTTAATTATTATCAGCTGGTCTATGGAGATAGAGCTGCTGGAACAAAAACATCACTGACTCCGATGAACGGAGACTGGTGGGTTGGAGCAGGGGATCCGTGGAACGGAGACAACGATACAGTCTTACCGATCTATGCATCTCTGAATCATCTGATTCAGAAGACAACTGGCATGATCGCCGGTTCGAAAGTAGTCCAGATTGCAAATGGGAAAGATTCAGTGGCATTATTCACTGCAGCCGAAGTTGCAACATTGCTCGGAATAGCTGATGGTGGTTCAGTGAACGCGACCGTAACCATATCTAATGGCGATGGAGCTGCATATGGAATTCATGTGGAAGGCTGTACGTATCAAAATAATATTTGGTACGCATGTTTCGCCGGGCGCAACACCTCCGGAATATCACTGCCGGTGCGTATTAACTATATCATTATGGCTATATAAGGAGTTGTTTGTATGAGACGATTAGAATTTATAGTACACGGACAGAGAATTGAAAAATCCAGCACATGTTCATTTGCCGGCTTGGTGAAGGGAAGTGAAGGATATCTGAAAGCATCCTTTTCTTTTGATGAGGATTGGGATGGATGCGCAAAAATCGTAAAATTCCGGGATGAATTTGGTTGCGTGAAAGAATCCGCACCGGTATACGAAATCAACGGCAAGAATGTATGCGACATACCAAACGAAATTCTTACTTATGCGCGGATATACATATCTGTAATCGGTCAGAAGAAAAATTATAAAATAACTACGAATGAAGTGGAGGTATTACAGAAATGACAGAACAGGAAGCTTTAATGCTGGCTCAGGCAGGCATAGATGGATCTGGAACACTACTCATTGACGCAGATACGAGATCAATATACGTTCCTGAGTCAGAAAAATTCTTTGGAGTTGAATCTGATCAAAATGTCGAGAGAAAAAAGTTCAAGTGTCCTAAAATCGTGGGTGACAATATAGACTTATCAACGCTGCATCTGTATATCAATTACCAGAATGGCAATGGAAACAAAGACTCTTACATGATTCAGGATATGGCAGTAAGCGGTGAATACATAACGTTCTCATGGGTGCTGAGCCGAAATGTAGCAGAATACAAGGGAACTGTCAGGTTTGTCTTTTGCGCAAAGAAAGCCGATAGCTCCGGAAATCTTGTGAACGAATGGAATACTACCGTAGCTGAAGGTGAGGTTATAGAAGGACTGGAGGCAACTGTTACGGTTGCTGATAACAACCCGGATATAATTGAACAGATGCTGACACTGCTGAAAAATGTCTCTGATGAGCCGGTATTCACAGAAGCAAGAACGCGGGAAAATGTAACAAACGGGGACAAAGTGCCTGTATTGTGGGGAAAAGTTAAAAAGTGGTTTGCAGATCTTGGTACTGCAGCATTCTGCAAAGTAGTGAATAATCTCACAACTGCCGCAGAGGGAGGCGTGCTTGACGCCCGACAAGGAAAAGAACTTAATGATGCGCTTGCAAAATTAAACAAATTGATGGGGAATACGGATATATCCGGCATCGGAAACGGCACAGTTACGGGTGCTCTTCTTACATTAAATAGCAAGGGCAAAATTCGTACTGGAAAGAATGAATTCAAAGGAGATCTTGATACTATCCCTACTACAACAGGAGAATTGTCATTGTATTGGTTTTCCCGTTCGAACATTACTAATGGAATTTCTGGTGTAGAAACCAATACGAATTATGGAACAATATTAACTATTCCATCAACATCAAATAATTATGGAGTTCAGTTTGCTTTCTTCAATTCGTCTGAGAACTCATTTTATTTTCGTAAGAAAAATGGTGGTACTTGGAATACTTGGAAGAAGATAAGTTAAATAGCAAGCAGTCGAAGACCGTCTCGGTATCAAATGCGACCAGCATACAAGAATTAGTAAACAGTGCTACGGGAGGCACGAACATTCTGTTTCACTTAGCTGGTGCTGGGTATACCGGGAGCGATCTGCCTAAAGATACAAAATATGGATATGGATCCGGAATTATTTTTTACCGAAATTCTGGATCGTGTAAAATAGTATTATTTCCGGAAGGATCAAAGCCAGTCTGGAAAATGTCTGATTGGACAAAATGGAAAGATTTCGCAAATAATATTGTGGATTAATTGGTAGACGATTTTTGGTCTTCCCATTTAATGTGTGGAGAAAGGAAAATAAATATGGAAATCAGAGCGAGACCGTAGCAGGTCTTATTTTTATACATAAAAATATAATAAGAAAGAAGTGAGGTATATGAAAATGGAACAGGCAAATTATATCAAAGCAATTTTCACGGCGGTATTCGCCTTTATATCGGCTCTCCTGGGTGTTCTGGCGGTGCCGGTAATATTATTGGTCACATGTAACCTGATAGACTACGCTACGGGTTTGATGGCGAGCAAATACAGGTCGCAGGATATTAATTCCTATAAGAGCATAAGAGGTATTTTTAAAAAAGTTTCTATGTGGCTTTTAGTGGTAGTAGGTGCAATAATTGACGAACTGTTACTATATGCAGCCACAACGATTGGAAAGCCGATGCCGGTTACATTCCTGATAGCATGTGTAGTGGCAATGTGGCTAATCTGCAATGAAATCATTTCGATTTTGGAAAATATTCAGGACATGGGAGTAAATATTCCGGCTTTCCTGCAGCCGCTGGTTAAACATATCAGATCGCAGGTGGAAGAACGGATTAATATAGATGAAAAAGACGAAAAAGATTCTGAGGACAAATAAGCGTCCTCTTATTGTTTATGTGCGACATCGCACAGGAAGGAGATCAAAATGGCATTAAACGGAATAGATATAAGCAATCATCAGAAAGGACTCAATCTGAAGGATATAACTTGTGACTTTGTAATCTGTAAGGCTACGGAGGGAACAACCTTCGTAGATAAATATTGTGACGGTTTCATGCAACAGGCTATGAAACTTGGCAAAAAAGTAGGCGTGTATCATTTTGCGAGCGGTAAAACAACCGGAAAAGCTGAAGCGGATTTCTTTTTGAAGAATGTACAGGGATATATTGGAAAAGCAATCTTGATCTTGGATTGGGAAGCAGGAGCTGTGGCAAAAGGACCGGCATACGCAAAAGAATTCCTGGATCGCGTGCTGGAGAAGACAGGGATCAAGCCTATGTTATACAGCTACAACAATTGCATCAATGCCTATGATTGGTCAGCGGTCAAAAATGCAGACTATGGCCTTTGGAATGCGGGTTACTACAATGGATATACAGAAATGGGATACACTCCGAAAGCACCTCTGAAAGGAGGACTTGGAGCATGGGGAAGTTGTACAATGTATCAGTATACTTCCACTGGAAAATTAACAGGTTGGCCTGGACATCTGGATTTAGATGTATTCTATGGAGATGCAGCCGCATGGGACAAATATGCCGGCGGTTCGGCCGGAGCTGGAACATCTATCGCAAAACCAGCACCCGCACCAATTCCTGCAGTAAATCCAACCAATCAATCCATGAAGAATGCGCAGATTCATATTAATAATTTTACAGGCGCTGGAATTCCCGAAGATGGAAAGAACGGTCCGAAGACACGTAAAGGATTAATTATGGCATTGCAGACTGCTTGCAATATGGATTATAGTTCCGGTTTGACCGTAGACGGAAAAATCGGAGAAAAGACTAATGATGCACGTGGCCTCCATTATGTAAAACGTGGAGAGAAGCAGTATCTTGTTACATTCGTTGAAATCGGACTTACAGCACTTGGATATTATAGCGGAGCAGTAGAAGCACCAGGAATTTTCGGCGGTGGGTTGGAAACAGCAGTAGATAAATTCCAGAATGATACCGGTCTCAACAACGACAAAGTGGCCGGAAGGAATGTTATGGATATGATTTTAAGAAAAATGGGATGCATTTAAAGAGAACACCTCTTTTTGGAGTATTATGCTCTTGAAAGGGGTGTTTTTTTATTTATGAGAAATGATATTGAAAACATAATTAGAAACGTAACAAATTCAATGGCAGAAGTTTTGGATGATGAACAACTGCAAAAGCTACAGAATGTACTGTACATTCAATTCCACGGATTGAAGTTTGAAGAAGAGAATACGCAACTTATCACAAGTGAATCTGGGTGGCAGAAGATACTTAAGCTATATGCTGCCAGTAAAAGACTGGAAAACTGTGCAGACAGCACGATTAAGCAGTATACAGACTGTGTTGTAAAGTTGATAACGGCTTTGAATAAAAGGTTGTGCGACATCAGTACGAATGATATCCGATTCTATTTGGCAATGTTCCAAGAAAACCGGAAGTGCTCTATATCTTACATGGACACGATACGACGGTATCTATCCAGCTTCTTCGCATGGTGCAGTGACGAGGGATTCATTCCTCGTAATCCTATGCGCCGGATCCGGCATATGAAAGTGCCGCAGAAAATCAAAAAGCCGTTTTCGGCTGCAGAGAGGGAGCATCTTAGATGTATAGCAACTAGAGAGCGCGATATAGCTATCATGGAATTTTTATATTCGACTGCTGGAAGAATCGGGGAAGTCGTAGCACTGAACCGATCGGACATCGACTGGGGGAACCGGGAGGTTATAATTTACGGCGAAAAGGGGAAGAAAGAACGAAAAGTGTACCTGACGGAAGAGTGCGCTTACCATCTACGCAAGTATCTTTTAAGCAGAACAGATACTAATCCGGCATTATTTGTTGGCTGCAGGAAACCGTTTGGCCGTTTGGGAAAAGAGGCTATACAATCTATGCTATCTCAACTTGGTAAGAAAGCGCACATACATACCCATCCGCATAAATTCCGACGGACATTGCTCACAGATGCCGGAAACAGAGGAATACCATTGCAAGAAATACAATCTTATGCCGGGCATAAAAAGCCGGACACGACCATGATGTATGTAACAGTAAATGAAGAAAACGTGAAAGCATCATTCCGAAGATATATAGCTTGATCCCATGAGAATCATATTGATTTTTTTAGCCGGCAGAGATGGTGGTTTATTTGTTGTACAATTTTATATGTATTATGGTGCGAAATAGAAAAAAGAATAGGAGAGTAGTGCTGACAGGCTAAATGGGAAGACTAAGATAAATTGGCATATGTATACTTCTTCCATCCCGACCAAACATTAGGATTTCCAGTGTAATCCCTAATATACATTTTACCACCAGCGATTATTACGATTTGCGTATCAAACACTGCTGATAAAATTAGCACGCCCCAAAATTTTTCTGTAGTTGATATTTCAGGTATGATTGCCCCGTTAATCCTATATTCTCCAGGTAGTTTTTTATTTTTCGAACAATATTCTTCTAGTGTAGTTGTACCGGTTATAATCCCTCTCGGAGCCTTGCTATTTAATAGGTAGAAACCACATCAATTTTACTTTATACGTCCTTGCAATCCGGTCCACCGAACTGTGATAAGATAATCTGAGCAATCTTTGGATTTGTCTGAGTAATTTTAACAGGGTATTGTAACCGTTTTTCATAATTCCACATAAATTAACATCCTCCTTCCTGCCATGGCCAAGGTTCATTGATCCATTTCCAGCAATCCATAGGTGTATTTGCAGTATCCAGTGTTAGAGGTCCATAATATTTTGCGTATTCCTTTAAGGCCTGCACACGCTGTTTTTTAAATTCATCAAAGAATTCCAGGGCTTCAGGACAATTTGGATGTGTGTCGAGAAATAATTTTACGTCATCAACAGCAAAACTTACGATATTGATCCATTCCAGAAGCTCTTTTTTACAAGGTCTGTTTTCATTCATCGAGGACTACCACCTTTCCAACAAAATGGAAGATTCAGTTCGGCAAAAATAGTTCCGCACCGGAATCCTTTTTCAACTTCATAGAGAGAACGCCACTCCTGCCATGGAACATAGGCCATTGCAATGGAAAGACCGCTTAATTTGTCGTGATCGTAAATATTACAGCACGGACGGGACGGTGTGGACGGTGATACAGAAGGCGGCATTGTTCTGTTGCTTCCACCGACATGACATCCGTTAGAATGGTTTTGACGCATATAATCCGGCGTATTATAACGATAATTTGGCATTTAAAGTACTCCTTTCGATAAGATTATGCAATAATAGTATATGAAAATTAAAGAAAGTTGTGAATCAGACAGTTGTTTTTAAGAACGTATCTGAGTATAATAGATACGATTGGAGAGTAGAATATGGTAAAAGAAAATAAAAAAAGAAGCACGAATACCAGAGTGAAAAAGAAAGAACACAGCATCGCATACTTCGATTACAGTCTGCTGGCAATATTGATCTGCCTGATCTGCTTTGGACTGGTCATGCTATATAGTACGAGCTCTTACAGCGCAATGATGAAACAAAACGGAGACAGCCTGTTTTACTTTAAAAGACAAGTCCTGTTCTGCATTGTGGGTTTGATCGGGATGTGGATCGTAAGTAGAATAGATTATCATTGGTATTTTGAAAGATCAAAGTTCTTCTATTTTATTTCTATTTTTATGATGTTCCTTGTAAAGACACCATTGGGAAAAGAAGTAAATGGAGCAAAAAGATGGATTAAACTTCCGTTAAGACAGCAGCTGCAGCCGGCAGAGATTGCCAAGATTGCGATCATATTGTTTATTCCGGCATTGATCTGTACGATGGGAAGAGAGATAAAGACGCTGGAAGGAATTGTGAAAGTACTGGCATGGGGGGCTTTTTCAGCAGCAGTAGTCTTTATTATTACAGAAAATTTAAGTACGGCAATTATTGTTATGGGAATTACATGTATTATGATTTTTGTGGTACATCCAAAGACAAGAATATTTATCATAATTGCCGTAGGAATTATTTTAATAGGAATTGTCGGTGCGAGGGTTCTTGGTATGGCAATGGAGACCAGCGGGAACTTCCGTCTGAGACGTATTCTGGTATGGCTGAATCCAGAAAAATATGCATCAGAAGGCGGCTACCAGATCATGCAGGCATTGTACGCAATTGGATCAGGAGGATTTTTTGGAAAAGGTCTTGGTAACAGTGCCCAGAAAATGATCATTCCAGAAGTTCAGAATGATATGATTCTTTCTATTATCTGTGAGGAGCTTGGAGTATTTGGTGCAATCATGGTTCTGATCCTGTTCGGAATGCTTCTGTACAGATTATTATTTATTGCGCAGAATGCACCGGATCTTTATGGTTCATTAGTGGTGAGCGGAATATTTGCACATATTGCATTGCAGGTAATATTAAATGTTATGGTTGTGATCAATTGTATTCCGACAACAGGAATCACACTTCCCTTTATCAGCTATGGCGGTACGTCGGTGCTATTCTTAATGGCGGAAATGGGACTGGCATTGGGAGTCTCTTCAAAGATTAAAATTGCTGAATAAAAAGCTTTCATTTCTTTTTCAAATATGCTATGATAAATAATGTAGTATTTAAAACTACTTCTAATGAGAATAGATGACTCGGAAAGAGTTTTGATATCAATAATATAAAGTAATAATACGTTACATTGGGAGGAATATATGAGTTACAAGATTATCATAGATAGTTGTGGTGAATTGACAGAAGAAATGAAGAAATCGGGGAATTTCGAGACAGCTTCGTTACAGATCGATGTTGGCGGACATCATATCGTAGATGATGAAACATTTGATCAGGCAGATTTTTTGAAGAAGATCAGAGAATCTGAAGAATGCCCGAAGTCATCATGCCCGTCTCCGGAACGTTATATGGAAGAATATCACTGTGAGGCAGAGCACATATATGCAGTGACGTTGTCTGCAGAACTCAGCGGTTCTTATAACAGTGCGGTACTTGGAAAGAATTTATACGAAGAAGAATACGGAGAGAAGGATATTTACGTATTTAATTCCAGATCGGCATCGGTAGGAGAGACGCTGATCGGGTTGAAGATTGCCGAATGTGAGAAAAAAGGACTCAGCTTTAAGGAAGTAATTGATACAGTAGAAGCTTATATTGAAGAGCAGCATACCTATTTCTTACTGGAAACATTGGATATATTGAAAAAGAACGGAAGACTGAAAGGGTTAAAAGCAGTGGTCGCAACGGCATTAAATATTAAGCCGGTGATGGGATCTACTCCGGATGGAAATATTCAACAGCTTGCAAATACAAGAGGAATGAAAAAAGGGCTGGTCAGAATGGTGGAACAAATAGTGGCTGATCTTAAGAACCCGGAAGAGAAGATACTTGCGATCTCTCACTGCAATTGCAGAGAACGCGCAGAGACAGTGAAAAATATGCTTCTTGAAAAAGCAGGATTCAAAGATATTATTATTGTAGATACTGCGGGGATCAGTAGTATGTATGCAGCTGACGGAGGCGTGATTGTAGTTGTATAATCCGATGGAGTGTGGTAAAATAGATACATCGGAAAAAAAGGAGCAAAAGAACTATGAGTCAGGCAAAAGTAGATAAATATAAAGAAGCGAAGAAAAACCGGAAGAAGCAGATGAAAAAAGAAAAGATACAAAGCTATCTGCGCAGAGGTGTGGCATGTATCGTTGCAGCAGCACTGATAGGAATGGCAGGTTTTTCTATATATAATATATATGAGTCAAAACAGCCGAAGCAGGAAGTAACGGTTGATTATTCTGCAATAGCAAGTCTCAGTCAGTCTTTGTCAGATAACGGAACGTCGGCCGAATAGAGAAGAAGAACGAAAAATGCGAGTGAACAGGAAAAATCCTGTTCACTATTTTTTTGCCTTAAAATTCTCTTAATTTCCCTAAAAGGCTTGAAAACAGTAAAAAAGTAGTTTACAATGGGTTCAAGTGGTAGAAAGTGGTGAAAAGTGGAACAA
>OFML01000320.1_pt1 | contig 44082 bp, 48 predicted proteins | sample 1541831 | NCBI WGS metagenome assembly OFML01 (sample SAMN04209237, study PRJEB22552) | human gut metagenome | biome: gut; material: feces | host: Homo sapiens | place: USA: Oklahoma | reverse complement strand
TTCCCGCCACAAAATTTGTATTGTGACTTGCCTTGGCATACAACTTTGTCACTGTCGCATTTGAAATCAAATTTTCATTTTCTAAATTTTCTACAACCTGATCAAGCGCATCTCCGCTTTCAATTGTGAATACTATATTCTTATCCCCGTCGCCCGTACTTGACAAGCCTTTTTTTACCACAAAAACACCTGCAAGACCAGCAATAATTAAAATACATACAACGGCTAATAAAACAACTCTTACAGAATTGACTTTACGCCTAGTCGGCATTTTCCTCGTCCTCAACAAATGTGTTGATTACTTCTTCAACCATATCCCATTCTGCTTCACTTTCGATTGGAATCAATTGACCCTTGTCATCATAACGAGAGGCATATACTTCGCCTTCATCTAAATCTGGGTCTTGGAAGACAACATATTGACATCCCGTTTCATCACTATCAAAAGTGAATAGAATTGTCATCTTTTTTTCGTTTCCATTTTCATCTTTAACATATAAACAATTTGAATCTAACATACATTACTTCCTTTCAAAAATAAAGGAGGACATTAAAATCCCCCGTTTTGTCTGTCCAAAAAACTCTGTAAAATTTGAACCGCCGCCATTTGATCAATTACTTTTTTACGTTTCTTTCTAGAAACATCCCCCTGAAGTAAAATTTTCTCAGCTGCAACTGTTGTAAGTCGCTCATCCCAAAGATGAACTTTAATTCCAGAAGATTCTAATTTCTTGGCAAATTCACAAGATATTTCACCACGAATTCCGATATCTCCATTCATGTGCTTCGGTAAGCCTAAAACTACTTCTTTTACTTTATTTTCCTGAAGCAATTTCAAAACTTCTTCCAAACAAGCATCATAATCATCCGATTCAAAACGCACAGTCGTTAAAGCACGACACGTAATATGAAGCGCATCACAAATCGATACACCACACGTTTTCGAACCAAGATCTAAACCAATGATACGATCCATTATTTATCCAAATAGGCACGTACTAATTCTTCAATGATTTCATAACGTTCGATCTTTTGGATCAAGTTACGAGCATTCTTGTGAGAAGAAATATACGCAGGATCATTACTGATCAAGTAGCCAGCAATTTGATTTTCTGAATTATAACCACGTTCTTCCAAAGCATCACTTACTTCACGAAGAATCATCTTGATATTCTCACGACGAATCTCTTCCGTAGTAAATGTCATTGTTTCGGTAATGTCTTTCATAATTTCACACTCCTTAACACATTTTTATTATATATGAATCCTAACCAAAAAGAAAGCGATTTAGTAGAAAATGGGATGTTAAACACCCCATATACAGTAAAAATAATCACTTTTTTGTTGAATATCCTCTAAGATAAAGATCCATTTCGAACAAGTAGAAAGGTTATGTTTCCTATTTTTTACTTCGACAATCGTTTCAATTTGGATTTGAAGCATTCTTCTTTCAAAATCCTCATATGACTTATTAAGTACATCCAATCCAAAGATTTCATACATTGCTGCATATTCATCATCTTTGACTCGATTTAAATCCACAATGATCTTACGCATCACTAAGCCTCTTCAAATTGAGCATTGTATAACTTCGTATAGAAACCATTACGCTTCATCAATTCATCATGACTTCCGACTTCTACAATGTCACCATGATCCATCACAATAATATTATCCGCATCACGAATCGTGGATAAACGGTGCGCAATCACAAAACTTGTACGTCCCTTCATTAACTCATCCATACCTTTTTGAATCAAGACTTCCGTACGTGTATCCACACTACTTGTCGCCTCATCCAAAATTAAAATTTTAGGATCCGCTAAAAAAGCACGGGCAATCGTTAATAATTGTCTTTGACCTTGACTAATATTACTTGAAGATTCATTTAATACAGTACCATATCCATGATCTAATGTATGAATAAAGTGATCGACATGAGCTGCCTTAGCCGCTTGGATTACTTCATCATCACTAGCGCTTGGCTTACCAAAACGTAAGTTTTCTAAAATACTACCCTCAAATAGCCAGGCATCTTGTAAGACCATACCAACCATATTACGCAAACCACTTCTTGTATATTCCGTAATATTATGGCCATCAATATAAATGGATCCTGCATTCAATTCATAGAAACGCATCAATAATTTAACAATGGTTGTTTTACCAGCGCCTGTAGGACCAACAATCGCGGTCGTTTGTCCTGGCTTAATATACATCGAAAAATTGTTGATGACAATTTTATTTGGATCATATCCAAAACATACATTTTCAAAAGTCACTTGACCTTGTACATCTTCTAATACAACTGGATTTTTTACATCACAAATTTCTTCTTCTGCTGCCAAAAATTCAAAAACACGCTCTGCAGCAGCTGCCGTACTCTGTAACATATTCATAGATTGTGAGATTTGAGAGATCGGTTGCGTAAAGTTACGTGTATATGTAATAAACGATTGAATATCTCCCACGGCAATTTCTTTATGAATCGTTAAATATCCACCTAGAATACATACACCCACATATCCGATATTTCCAATTAAGTTCGTTAATGGCATCATAAGTCCAGATAAGAATTGTGATTTCCAAGCACTCGTATACAATTGATCATTATATTCTTTAAAAGTACGCAAAGAATCTTCTTCCCCATTAAATGCCTTCACAATTGTATGTGCCGAATACATCTCTTCAATATGACCATTCACTAAACCTAATGATTTTTGTTGAGCCTTAAAATAACGCTGACTCTTTTTGACAACGACCATAACTAAGATCAAACTCAATGGAATGACAATTAAAGCCATAAGTGTCATCTTCCATGAAATACTAAGCATCATGACTAAAAAGCCAATAATTTGTACAAAGCTTGATACCATAGTGGATAAAGATTGGTTTAACGATTGTACTAGAGTATCTACATCATTGGTAAATCTTGAAAGAATATCTCCATGACTATTTCTATCAAAGTAAGATAGTGGAAGCTTATCAATCTTTTGATTCATTTCTTTACGAAGCTTGTATCCCATTTTATTAGAGACACCACTCATCAACCAGCCTTGAAGATAAGAGAAGGCTGTACTCAAAGCATAAATCGCAAGTAATAAAGCACATGTTTTTTGGATCGCATCAAAATCAATGCCACCTTTACCCTGTACTTTATTCATAAAGCCTTGCGCAATTTCAGTAATAATATTTCCTTGAATCTTAGGACCAATCACCATGATGCATACGGAAACAATGGCACATAATAGACCAACTAGAAATGAGAATTTAAAGGGTTTGATGTAGTTTAAAAGCTTCTTCATCGTTCCCTTGAAGTCTTTTGCCTTCTCGCCACCACCACGCATACCATGGCCCATTGGACCTCTTGGACGATTGTTTTGTTTCTGATTAGACATTGGCAAGTTCCTCCTTTGTCAATTGGCTAGACGCAATCTGTTGATAAACCTCACAAGATTTCATCAATTGGGCATGTGTTCCTTTGCCAACCATCTTTCCTTCATCGAGTACAATGATTTGATCCGCATGTAAAATACTCGAAATACGTTGTGCCACAAGTAATACGGTACTCTTTGTTTCTTTACAAGACTTTGCCAAAGCCTCTCTAAGCTTAGCATCCGTCTTAAAATCCAAGGCACTAAAGCTATCATCAAAAATATAGATTTCAGGCTTTCTTACAACGGCACGGGCAATGGAAAGTCTTTGTCTTTGTCCGCCTGAAACATTTGTTCCCCCCTGATTGATTTCACTCTTGATTCCTTCTGGTTTTTTAGAAACAAACTCCGTACTTTGAGAAATAGATAATGCATTAGAAATATCATCCTTGCTTGCATCTTTCTTTGAATACAATAAGTTCGATTCAATATCTCCCGATAGTAACATTCCTTTTTGTGGAACATAGCCAATACGACTTCTTAAATCCGCCTGTTTCACATTCCGAATATCAACTCCATCCACTAAAATCGAACCGCTTGTTACATCATAGAAACGTGGGACTAAATTAATCAATGTTGATTTACCAGAACCTGTACTTCCAATAAAGGCTGTGGTTTCGCCTGGTTTAGTTTCAAAACTAATATTACTCAACACTTCTTCATCGGCACCCGGATATTTAAACGATACATTTTTAAAAGAGACAACACCACGCATAGAAGATGAGAAATTCATAGGATTTGATGGATCTTTTATAGTAATTTCACTACTTAAGACTTCATGAATACGCAAAGCACTTACATTAGCTCGAGGAAGCATGATTGTGACCATTGTAATCATTAAAAAGGCCATGATAACTTGCATCGCATACTGCATAAAGGCCATGATACTACCTACTTGAATCATGCCTGAATCGACTTGTTTCGATCCAAACCATAAAATCATCAGTGTTGTACCATTCATTAAAAACATCATAATTGGCATCATAATAGCCATTGCACGTGTTGTGAATAAGGAAATGGAAGTGATGTCTGAATTGGCTTGATCAAACTTTTTTTCTTCAAGCTTTTCATTGTTGAAAGCACGAATGACTAACATTCCATCTAACAATTCACGAACCACACTATTCATTTTATCGATCATTTTCTGCATGATCTTAAACTTTGGCATCACAATCATAAAGATTAATAAAACAACACTTAAAATCACAACGACACATAAAGCTAGAATCCAAGTCATATTCGCACCCGATTCAATGACGTGTAAGATGGCTCCTACACCAATGATTGGTGCATACATTACAATTCTTAAAAACATCACAATTGTCATTTGAAGTTGTTGAATATCATTTGTGGTACGTGTAATTAAACTCGATGTACTAAATGTGTTCAAGTTTTCATTTGAGAAATGAGTGACTTTTTCAAACACTTCTTCACGCAAGTCTTTGGAAAAGCCTGCGGCAATTCTCGAAGCTAAAAAACCAACTAAAATCGCACATACAGCACTGCCTAAGGCATAACCTAACATCTTAAGTCCAGAAAAGATAATATGGTCTTGTTGCATCTTTTCCATATTCATACCAAGATCTGTATATTCTTTTTTAAGGAATTGAGAACTCATACTCGATACAGTCGAATCTCCTAGCTTAGAAATCTCGGATTTTGCAGCTTTTCTATATGTATCAATACCATTCATCATAAGAAGTTGTGGAATTTGTACATTTTGTTCTTTAGCCTCTTTACTTACTTCAACCATTGTCATTTGAAGTAAGGTCAAAGTGGAAGAAAGCTTTTCTTCCTTTTGTTCATTGATATCTTTTAATAGATATACATTCTCGGTTTTCAAAGCTGGAATTTCAGCTTTTTCTTCCTTGGTTGCCTTACTTGGTGTAACCAACTTATATGAAGATGTAATCAAATCCTTTTCAGAATCATTCGCGAACATTAAATAGGAATTTAAAGTCTTTTCACGAATTTGTTGATAAACCCCACTTTCAATACCCGCATTCTGAATTCCTGTATTGACAATATTTTGCATATAATCCGGCATTGTAAGTTCACAAGTCGCTTGTCCAAACAACAAACCAAACGCAAGTACAATCGATAGCCAATACGGTTTTAAATATTTCAATATCTTTGTCATTTATTTTCCTCCATATAACGAGCTGTCTTGATCAATATATCTCTTAAATGCGCACAGTCTTCAGATCCTAAATAATCCAAAAAATGATATACATTTTCTACATGTGTATCCATTCTTTTTTGAAACATTTCAATGGCTTCAGGGACAATTTGAATATAGACCGTTCTACGATCCGTATTCGAATGCACCCTTTGAAGCAGCCCCTTCTTTTCAAATCCAGCAATCATCTGTGATACAGCTGCAGCAGATACACCCAATATATTTGCCAGTTCACTCATTGTGATCTGATGATTTTCTGCTTTATAAATTGTTTTAAACAACATCACATCCTTTATTCTAGGACCATCTTTACAATGACGGTTATTTCGAACATAGTTCGTGACTTTATACGTGAGATCAAACATCAAATCGAGTACTTCATCTTGAACTTCCATAAGAACCTCCAATTTATTTAAGTTACTTAACTATATATCTACTTAACTATTAAGTCAATAAAAAAGATATGCATAAAACATATCTTTCAACGGACCTATGAAACCCTTTAATCGAAAGCCAAAAGATTTAAAGAGAGATTCCAAAGGCTTCTCCGACCCCTATTATACCACGTTTTGTGAGAATTACATTGAAGAGTATCTAGCGTTACATTATAACTTATCAACATACTCCTCTTTTTCATCATCCCGTTCCCTATCGCTAAATTCCTCTCTCAGCTGTTGCATATAATGATTGTAACTATCTACAACCCATTGAGGTGCATCATCTTTTAATTTTGGAATTAAATTTTCGTAATAATGATAATCCCCCTGTTTCCATCGCATATTATATTTATTAGTCATTCTTTTCTCTGTTTCTATAAAAACTTTGATTTTATTAAAAGCTCAAGTTTTTCCCAAATGGATATTTACTTGATAAAGTAGGCACTCAACTTTCCGCTTCCCTTTTGCTCAAGTTTATCAGCCTCGCAAAGCTCTTTAAGCAATCGGAATGCCTTTGTTGTTCCTGCACCAATCAAATCTTCGACTTCTTTTCTTGTTATGCTACCATTTTCTCGCGCATACTGAATGATGAGATTCTTTTGCTCATCTAGTGAAATATCGTTATTCGCACAGTCTATTTTTTGTACCTCAGCTTCTTGCTCTTCATTTCGATTTGGAAGCGTCACCCGAAAAACGCCCTTTGCTGTTTCAAACTCTGGTTGGAATGGACATGCTTTATACGCACGCTCAATTTTTCCAATTCCTGTACCATAACTCTCAATCAATCTCATGCGATAGAAAACAGCTGCAAGGTTCGGATTTCTCGATTGTGAAACACCAAGAAAAATGGATTTCAGCTCCAAGCCTGACACAAGACCTCCAAGAGAAACAAATTCGATTCTGTCCTCATAGACATTGACCAAATTGCTTCCGCTAAAAGAGTAATCACGATGAACGATACTGTTCAGTAAAGCCTCTCTTACTGCTTCCTCCGGATAATCTCTTCTATCAGTTCGATCAAGCCCGGAAAACGTTGCTTTCGTTTTATTAACTAAATCAATAAACTGATAAACATCTTCAAGCTGCTTTAATATAGAGCCCTTAAATTCCTTTCTGTCTCGGAACAATTCCTTATCTGTTCCTTGAAATAGCGCAACTTTCGTTGTTGTTTCACATTGGTCTGATAACAGCAATGCAAGATTTGTATATAAGCCATCTTCACCAATTAGCTTGAGAGTTCGCATTTGCGATGATCCGATTTCGATAGACCTTCTTTGCATCTCTGTTTTAAGAGTATGAAACGTCAATTCTTGATTCATACTCCGGCACAACTCAAAAGATCTGCCACTGTTTTGAAGAATCATCTCCCGTATTCCCTCTTCAGTCATCGGCTGTGTAGAACTTCCTTTTCTTACATACACCCCACCAGGCTTCAGGCCTTTTTCACGAAGATAGTACGGCCGATTGGTTCCCGTTGTTACATCTATTTCGATTACTTGCTTTTCTTCTATATCAACCGAATTGACTCTAACAAATGGCATTATATCTGGTGCCAACGAATCCTTCAAAGAATTTACGATTTGTAGCATCACACCATCCGGATCGCCAACACCCAGAACTGCTCCATCTTTTCGTACCCCAACATAAACTGTGCCGCCCTCTGCATTCGCAAATCCCATAACTTCTTTTCGGATGTCAGGGACATACTCTTGCTTAAATTCGATATTTTGGTTCTCAAATTCTAACATCGTCTGAGCCTTCCTTTCTCATTTCTTTCTTCTTTCTTTCTCATTGTACGAAAGAAAGAAAGGAAAGTCAAGAGATGTAGAAACAAATGTTTTGTCGATTAAAAAAAACGCCCAGAAATCTGAGCGTAATTTATACTATCCTAATTTCTTAAGGATGTTATCTAATTGTGTTTTTGTCATTTCTAGCTTTTCTGTGTAAGATGCTAGTTTTTCTTTTTCTGCATTGACTTTAGCTTCTGGTGCTTTATTGACGAATCCAGGATTTTTCAACATGCCTGAACAACGTTTGATTTCGTTTTCTAGGCGTGCGATTTCTTTTTCTAGTTTTCCTTTTTCTTCTTCTAAGTCAATCAATGCATCCATCGCAACTGTTAATACAGCTTTTTCAATTGTACGAGAAAGTACATCTTCTGTATTTAAGTCTTCTTTGACAGTCGCATGTGCCATGCGTGCTAAAATGGCAGTTGATTCTGAATTTAGTGCTACATAGCCATTGTCGTTGTGTAATGAAATTGTCAAGTCTTCACTTGGTTTCATTGAGTATTCAACTTTGATTTCACGTACGGTTTGAATAGCACTGATTACTAATGCCATTTCGTCTTTTTCTGCATCTGTGTATTCGAATTCAACTTTTTCTGGCCAAGTTTCAACATTTAAGCTTTCTTTATCATGAGGTAAGTTCAAATAGATTTCTTCTGTCACAAATGGCATGAATGGAGATAATACTTTTAAAATTCCCATCATGACTGTATAAAGAACAGCTTTTGTATTAGCAACTAAGCTTTCGTCTTCTGAATATAGAGTAGCTTTAGAAAGTTCAATGTACCAGCTGCAGAAATCATCCCATACAAAACTATATAGTTCGTTTCCTACAATAGCCAATTCATATTTGTCCATGTTTGTAGATACATGGTCTAATACTTCATTAAAACGAGCTAAGATCCATTTGTCTACGCTATTGGCTTTTGTCATGTCTAGTTCTGGTTTTGTGTCCCCAATTTGCATTTGAACATAACGAGCTGCGTTCCAAATCTTGTTGATAAAGTTCCAGCTTGCATCCATCTTAGTTTCATCAAAACGTAAGTCTTGTCCTGGTGTTGAGTTTGTTGTTAAGAAGAAACGTAAGGCATCAGCACCCTTTTCTTGAATCACATCCATTGGGTCAATACCATTCCCTAATGATTTAGACATTTTACGTCCTTGTGTATCACGAACAAGACCATGGATCAATACGTCTTTGAATGGACGGTTCTTCATGCAGTAACGTGTTTGGAATGCCATACGAGCTACCCAGAAGAAGATGATGTCATATCCTGTTACTAATACATCATTTGGGAAATAGCGTTCTAGATCGGCTGTTGTTTCTGGCCAGCCAAGTGTTGAGAATGGCCATAATGCACTTGAGAACCAAGTATCCAATACATCTTCATCTTGCGTCCAATTTTCAATGTCTTTTGGATCTTCCATTCCCACATAGATTTCACCCGTTTTTTTGTTTGTCCAAGCAGGAATTCGATGTCCCCACCACAATTGACGTGAAATACACCAATCTTCAATATTTTCTAGCCATTGTTCAAACGTTTTATTGAAACGAGAAGGTACAAAGTTAATTCTTTGATCTTCAATTTTTTGATTTTTTAATACTTCTTGTGCAAGTGGTTTCATCTTTACAAACCATTGTTTACTTAAGTAAGGTTCTACAATAACACCTGTTCTTTCAGAGTGTCCAACTTGGTGTAAGTGCTCTTCAATATGATCAACTACACCGGCTTCTTTAAAGTCATTGACTAAAGCTTCACGACATTCAAAACGATCCATACCAGCATACTTACCACACATGTCATTCATCGTTCCATCTGGATTCATACAGATAGGCATTGGTAAGTTGTATTTTTTAGCTAATGCGAAGTCATTAGGGTCATGTGCTGGTGTACATTTCATAACAGCTGTACCAAAACTCATGTCAATATAATCATCAGCCATGATTGGAAGTTTATCTCCATTGGCAGGGTTAATCGCATGCATTCCAACGATGTCTTTATATCTTTCATCGTCTGGGTGAACAAAGATAGCTTGGTCGGCAAACATGGTTTCAGGACGTGTTGTCGCAATCACTAATTCTTTTCCTGTTTCAACGACTTTATATTTAAAGTAGTACATGTGACCCATGATTTCTTTGTGTTCAACTTCAATATTAGACAATGCGGTTTTAGCTTCAGGATCCCAGTTGATGATTCTTTCACCTTGATAGATTAGTCCATCCTTATATAAGTCTACAAAGACTTTGCGTACCGCATGACTTAATCCTTCGTCTAATGTAAAGCGTTCACGACTGTAATCTAAAGATAAGCCTAATTTAGCCCATTGGCTACGAATAGTAGAAGCATATTCTTCTTTCCATTCCCATGCTCTTTCTAAGAATTTTTCACGACCAATATCATAACGAGAAATGCCTTCTGATTTTAAACGAGCATCTACTTTTGCCTGTGTCGCAATACCTGCATGGTCCATACCGGCTACCCAACACACGTCATAACCTTTTAATCTTTTATAACGACATAAAATATCTTGTAGTGTTGTATCCCATGCATGTCCTAAGTGTAGCTTTCCAGTTACATTTGGTGGAGGGATCACAATACAATATGGGCGTTTTGATAGATCGCCCGCTGTGAAATATCCTTTTTCAATCCAATTTTGGTATTTATCATTTTCTACTGCTAAATGATTATATTTTGCTTCCAACGTCATCCACAATCATCCTTTCTGTACATATAAAAAAGCACATCCACATAGGACGTGCTTGACGTGGTACCACCTAATTTTATTCTCATTCACATTAACGCTGTGTCACGAAATTTACTACTTCATTTCATAAATTCAACTCAAAGACTACCTTCATCTACCCTAAACACAAGCTTTCACCAACCGCCTGCTCTCTAAAGAATACAAGTAAATTACTCCTTCTTGTCATCGCTTTGAATTTAGTTTATCAAAGAAAAAGTAAAAACTCAAATCATTTTGAAAAATAAGTTGTTTTATTCTCTCGTTTACTATATGATGATTAAAGAAAGCGGTGTAAACATGGATAATCAATTATACAATCAAATCAAAGCTGTTCATGAACAGTATATTAAAGAACAAAATCGTTTAGAAGATGAAATCGATCGTTTAAGAAGAGAAATCGTTTGCCTCGATAATGAGGATGAAATCGAAGCCTTGAATAAACTTGTTCGAATCGATGACATCAAACGTAAGATGGTTGTAGAATTCATTCATAGTTTAGATAAAATTGTGGAGCAATAAGTCCACAATCTTTTTTTAATTTAAAACTAACCATTTTTATATGCACGCGCAATAATATATGCGATATCAAAAAAATGCAAAGAAAATTATTACAAATTTATAATTGGAAATTCATATATTCTTCTTGTAATTTCATGAAATTGCAACATCTTCTTTTGACTTTTCTATCTAATTCTCCAGATATATATAAGTTATATAAGTTTTCTGCTTTTCTTAATACTAAAGCTTTGTTGTGACTCAAATTTAGCCAAGTTAATTGGTTTCTAACCAAGTTTCTATATTGTAGTTCTGCTTCCGAACAATCGGAGTTGTATCCAGTATCAATAATTTGATAAATCCTATCATCATTTATAATTGGAAACATGTTATTAAAATTGATTGCACCGTATTCCCCACCATTAATTTTGTGAAAATCCAGGCTATTGCTCATTCTAGCATGCTTTGCCTTTGGTGATGTCAATGGAATAACAAACAGGTGTTCATTATTCATAATTAAGATACCAATAAATGGTCTAGGAAGATTATCGCTGCCCATGTGTTCTAGTGGAACTTTAGATTCAATAGTATTACGTAAAAAATCAGTATATTCCATTGAAATTCTAATTAAAACAATTCTATTATCTCTTAATTGCCACATAACTACTCCTAAAATAAAGAAATGGTCAACCCAAAAAAGGATTGACCGCTTTTTTCGCTCCCACTTGGTTTTGGTAGGGTACACCGCTTTTTTCGCTCCCACTTGGTTTTGGTAGGGTACACCGCTTCTGGTATTTCTACCTTCATTTATATTATACATAATACATTATTAAAATCAAGGCCCATTTTGTGCTTTTTCTGTAGTACGAAAAACAGTTACCAACTTTTAGAAAAGTCTCATTTGCTTTTATATAAAGCTAAAATAGAAACTATTCATCCAAAAAGTTTAATCATTACATTTGCAATGAAGCCTCTTTATTTAAAGCACATTTACAAGCTTTTGAAATCGTTTTTTTCCTCAGCACGCGATTTTTAGACTATAGAAGTCACGCCCTTTATATATTTTATCAATTCCATGTCCTGGACTTTGCCAAATTCAGGCTGCAATATGTGCGCTATCCATCCCCACGAATGCTTCGAGAGTTTTCGCACTTTTGTGTAATTACATAACAAAATAGTGCATGCTCATTTAAAAATGTTTACTTTTTAATATTTTGCTTAACTAAATGACATTGACAATTCAATCACTTACTTTCTTGATAAGAATATACATTCACAACGTGCTTATTCTTTTTAATTACACCCATCTTTTAGCTTGTTTTTCAAAATTTGTACAATAGAATCCATATCCAAAATCTTTATAGAATCTATCAGTAATAATTTTTGGCTCATTCAATACTTTATTGTCACCCTGATACCACATCTTACCTATACCTATTCCAATTCTTTAATACCCTTATTCTACAAGTTCACATACAACTCCCTTATCTAGAATGAACTTGATCTTACCCTGTGCCTCATCTTCGATCTTATCATATAATCTTCCAGCACTATAGCTTTCTCCAAGTACTGTATATGGACTATTCGCAACATATCCAATCTTTCCTAGTCCTGCAAGATTGACACTAATGGCTTCCTTATCATATTCATTATCTTTATCTTTCTTTAGATAAACGACCATTTCCTTTTCAAGAAACTCATTTCCATAATAATGGTTTAAACCTGTAATTGTGAAATAAATGTTTGACATCTTCTTGTCCTCCTTTTGATTTCAAAATACAACTTTAATTGACATTATACGTGTCTAAATATGAAATAAATTAAATTTTCTTTAGAATACATCATTGGACTATTGGGAAAATACACAATCATACGATAAATATAATAGACAATCATGAAAATGGCCCAGATGATCAATAGTTTCTTGACTCTTTCTGGTTTGTTTAAATTCATCAAAACCACCACAAATACAATAAGAGTAGGAATAAGGAGTGCATGATAATGGAGGGATAAAGAGAATTTAAAATGAAGTAGATAGTATAGGCTTGTTTTCATGTTGCATCCAGGACATGGTAAGCCTGTAACACTTTGAATAGGACATTTATAGAATAATAAAAGAAGGAATAGTATAAGAACTATTCCTAAAGTCTTAGTTTTTTGAAAGTCCATTGATATTACTTTGTAGGATGCAATAAGAAACTAATGATAGTTGTAGAATGGCTAATACCATTAAAACAACACTATCATCACTTAGGTGTTGACCATTTTTAGTAAGGCTAGAAACCATCTTACCTGCTTTATACATATAGTAAATTTGATAAATACCACAAGTGACAATACTTAATACAACCACAAGGAATGGATCGGCTCCTTTTTCTTGGTGTTGGCTTGCACATAAATCATTTAAATCTTTTGCGATGGTATAAAGCCAATAAAGGCCATATAGTCCACATGTCACAAACGTTAATACAACATTTAAGGCAATACTCTTTTCTTTCACCCCATAATAAGAAGGTTGTGGTGAAGGTTCTTGTTCTGGCATTTCATTTCCTGCAAGCTCGGTATTTTTTAGGTGTGTCCAATCTTGCATACCTGTTTTCCATACAAAGCTATTGCCTGAAAGAATACCTGCATCCATAAACCCTTTCATTTCTTCTTGTGAATAAGGTCCTTTGGAATCATTATTTTCAACATAATACCAATTCTTTTCTTCATCCACACGCATAAATTCATTAAGCTCGCTATCCTCTAGTTTTTGCCAATCCTTTAAACTCGCCTTCCATACTAGAGTAGAACCCGTAATTTTATTGGATTCAATCAATTCTTTCATTTCTTCTAAAGTAAATGCACCTTTAGAATCATTATTCTCTACATAATACCATTCTTTGGTTTTTGTTTTATCAACAACCTCAATGGGTTCAACAATTTCTTCTTCAACTTCTACTTTTGTTCCACAATTTGAACAAAATTTTGCATCGTCACTGATTTCGTGACCACAATTTTTACAAAACATAACAAACATCCTTTCGATTGATTCAATTATAAGATGAATCTTGTGTTATCTCAACTACTTAAGAAAAACTTAAGATTATGAATTTGTCGATTCAGCAAAACACATAGCTTATGAATACGTTGATCTGAATAGTAAGTCATATGTTGATATTGATGCAACAAGTCATCAAACCATGCAGGTAGATCTTGTAGTTTATCTATATCAATGCGATTTAAATCTTGTACGACTTGAATGATCTCTTTAAAGGGTTTAATTTCATAAAAGAATTTTCCCTCACCTACAACGTGCATTTCATTATCATCGTAGTATTGAATATTAAGACTTTGTCCATTATCAAATATAGGAGCAACATCCACCCATTTGAGTGTATTCACATTTCGAATGATGCCAAAATTATTTAAATGCCGATCTTCATTTAACATTAAATAGTCGAGTATAAACATATTCTCCATTTTAATACGAGCATCCCCAATACCTTCTGATTCTAATTTTTTAATATAAGAATCATAGTCATCAATCGAATCATCCATAATTTGACGGGCTGTAATGAGCTCTGTATTGACATCAATAAAACATGGACATTTAGAAACAACCATATCTTTGTAGATTGCCAATGAGTATTCAACATGTTCAAATCCAAGTCTTCTACAAATTTCACTAGCCAAAACTTCATTAAAAGGTTGTAGTGTTTCACTTTTATACCCACCCTTGAGTAAATAGCGAATGCCATCTTCAATGATCCAAGCCTTTCTTAACATACCATCCGTTGTATTATTTGGAGAATACAATGAAGATTCATTTTGAATACAATCACTATTCTTTGATAAAGAAGCATCCATGAATGGAGCATATTCAAAATCATTTTCAAAGAAATTGATCTTATCATAGGATATATCTAAATCTATTGGTTTTAACCAATATTGATCAGATAAGGATAAACCAAAAGCCTTATCTAATAATTCACTTGGTGCATGTACATTCAAACGGTGCATCAACAAATCCAATTGATCTCTAAAAGATGGAATACCACGATTTTTAAACCATTCACTCAATTCAACACATGAAACATACAAATGATAAGGCATATAGTCCGTATTATACAACGCATATATATTCGTGAATACACCAACACCACTCATGTATTCAACCTCTAGTACAGGTGTATTTTTATTCATTAAGATACATCTCATATTCTTTTCCCCAATAAACAAAAGAAACGGGCAGGCATACAGGCCCACCCTCAGTATACGGGCTCTTCACCCTAAATTCGAATAGATATACGAGCTCTTCACCCTAGTACATATCTTTTACACAGCTATTATGCAATGTATGCCACTAAAAATCAACTATTTTCCCTTATAAATACAGAATATAATAGAATCAACTATTCCAAGGCTGTTCCATCTTTTTACCATTTTCCAAGACCCAAGTGTGAAATAGAATCATATCAGAAAGTTGATCTGCAAGTTGTATTCCCTTTTTTGCTTCTTCTGTTTTAACACGTGCCATAAGCGATTGAATCACATTTGTGTCTATTGGTTTATCTGGCATTTTCATTAGACAATCCATTGATACATGAAGATATTCTGCAATCTTGTGAAGTTCGATCGCATTTATTGTTCTTATACCATCCATCATTTTGTTCATTGTCTGCTTACAGATACCAATTTCTTTAGCCAAATCAACTGGTTTTAAATTTCTCTTTTCAAGTTCTCTTTGAATATTATTTGCGATAATCCTATTTACATCCAACACAAAATCACCTCCTAACTCTTTACTATTTAATCCGATTTGTTTTGAATAATTTTATCAACAATCTTATATACTTCGGTTGATGGAATCTTTTTAATTGCATCTAATGTCCCATTTTCAAAATGATAGTCTTCTAATTTTTTTGCATTCTTAAATGCCGTTTCTAATTTACCTATGATTAATTCGAATACATCTTTGCTTTTTGAATAATCTTGTATATATGCACTCAACTCTTTGATTACTTCATCATTTGAACAATATGATTTCGTGCTATAGCGAAAATGAAGTAAATACCATATCTCAAAACATGGATTTGATAAATACAGATCCACATTCTTTTTCTTTGCTAATTTAATAGCTTCTTTTAATTCTTTTTCTCTTCCTGATTTAAAGTCAACATCAATAAAGCACGCTAATGCATCGCCATGTTTTAAATCTAACTCTTCTTTTTTTGCCCCTTTTAATAAATCATTTACAACACCTACTGGATCCGTATTGTTTCCTTTTGAAAATAGGATGCGATACTCATTTTGTAGTTGATTGAACGAAGAGAAATATTTTCTCTCTGTTTGATTACTACCTTCAGTACCCATAAGAATAATTTTCTTAGTTTTTCTAGAAGGATTACCTCGTTTCTTTTGGCCTACTCTTTTTACCATTCAATATCCTCCAAATTTACAACTGGCATAGCTCCATACCTTCCCTGCAAATATCCTTTTTGAATATTTTCTGATTTTCGTGGCGAAAAATCATCTAACGAATACAAATCAGAAACACCCGTTTTATTATCTTTTTCAACAAAGTAAATTTGATCTCGTCTAAATAAATTTAAATCCAACAAACTAATTTCATGCGTATTAAAAATTAATTGAGCACTCTTCTTATTAATATTTGGATTTTGAAACATTTCGATCAATGATTTAGTCATTGCAGGATGCAATGCATTATCAATTTCATCAATAATTATTGTTTTTCCATTTTCCAATGCATTCTTTAAAACAGGTCCATACGTAAATAATCTCTTTGTTCCATTTGACTCGTCAAAATAATTTAAATCATATTCTTGTTTTTTGCCATTCTCAATCACTTGATGAGATGTCATAATTTTAGGTTGTTCATTTGTCTCATAATTAAAATTTGTAATATTTATATCTGCCTTTTGTAGAAGGTGTAAGATAAATTCATTTAAAGAATCATCATTCTTTTCAAACTCTTTAAACATCAACTCTTCTAAATTTTGAGAATCATATGTATCTACCATGTTTGAAAACCACATATATGCATCTTTAGTCAAATCACTATTCCAACTCGTTGCAGTCGCTAGAAATAATTTATTAGAAGTATTTTTATCAACAATTTTAGACAATTGTGGTTTGCTCTTGCTAGTAAAACGATATGTATTGATATTACTTCTCTCAAATATCATAGATGGTTTCGAACTTCTATACTCATACAAATATTCTTCCCACACATATTGTGTATCTAGAACAAAACCATATTCATATTTAATACCATTATATACATATATGAATTCAAACTTAGTCTTATTATTACGACTATTTTCATCCAGTAAAAACGGTGTAATCAATAATGGCTGATCTATTTGTAGATTATTTGAACTACGAATCATTCGAATAGCTGCTCTCATCGCTTTATGTAAATTTGATTTACCAGCTGCATTAGCACCATATATCGCTACACTTGGTAAGATTCTTTCGTTTTTATAAGACAATAAATTTTCTTTATGCGAATCATCTTTATTAGTACTTAAACTCAAAATCACTTCATCTCTAAAAGACAAAAAGTTAGTAACAGAAAATTGTATTAACATTTTAACACCTCCATACTTACATAATACGCATAATAAATAGAAATCTCAACATATTTACTCTATTTTTGCATTTTTTATTCATTTTTCAACATAATATAATGCATTTTACGTATTAAAAAAAGATACCCGAAGGTATCTTAGTGTTAACCAGCCGTATCATCATAACTATCATTTTCATAATAGTTATCATCTGGATTGTAGTAGTTTGAATCATCATAGCTTGAATCATAGTTATTACTATAATCATAATCATTGCTGTTATCATAACTATAATCATAATTATTGTCGTAGTCATAATCATAATCATTACTACTATTATTTGATGAAGATCCACTATTATTAATGATTCCCATCGCTTCAAGTTCTGCTGTATTACCAATCGCATTATTCTCACTAGGTGTTTGTGAGAATCCAGAAGGATCTTCTACTGTTTCTGAACTCTTGCCATCAATGACAGCTTGAATCTTCTTTCTAGCCACTTCATTCATAATATCATTTTGAACGACAACACTCGCATAGCTTTGTGCTTGGTAACAGAATTTTGTATCTGAATCCGCTACAATCGCATACGATTCAATCTTCCATTTAGGCATTCTGTTTAGTTCATACTTCACAAACTTACTGATTTCATCACCCGATAGGTTTGTATCAAACGCAACAGCTAAGGCATCCATAAACTTACCATAGTTTGTGATCATCTTAGGAGAAACAATACGTTTAAACATAGCTTTAAATACTTTTTGTTGATTACGAACACGTTGGTTGTCACCATCGGCATAAGCGTGTCTTTCACGCGCAAAGGCTAAGGCTGTTTCACCATCCACATGATGTTTACCAACACTTAAGCCAGGCTGTGAATTCGTATAGAAAATATCGACTTCTTCACCTTTTTTAATATCCAAATCAATTCCATCTAAGGCATCCACTAAACTTACAACACTCGAAAAGTTAATACGAATATTATAATTAATTGTGATTCCCAAAGCTTTTTCAATTGTCTTTTCCGTACTCTTCACACCCATTAATCCAGAATGCGTTAATTTATCATAACTACCTTCAGGACAAGCTTGTTCTTCATTGTCAGGACAAACTAGTTCCACATAATAGTCACGAGGAATACTTGTCATTAAAATCGTTCCTGTTTTAGGATTGACTGTTAATAATAAGTTAGCATCACTACGCGTATTAGAATCTTGTAACGTACCATACGAATCATTACCACTTACTAATACAGTAAATGTATCCTTAGTAATATTATTTACTGGATCACTTGGATTATCAGTCTTAGTGACTTTTGTATAATACACATTTTGATGCACGACACGAGAATCCGTTTGAAAATTAAAATACGCTCCACCCTCATGTAAGATATCACGATACTTTTCATTTAAACAAATCGCATCCACTTCACTATTATAAAAAGCCTCCATCATATCATCCAATGAAGAATAATCCTTCGTCGTATATTTAATCTTGTCTGAATCCAAATCCTTCAACATACGACTTGTTGCCTCTTCATCCATATCTAGGATCGTACCAATCTTAGCCCCTGCAAGATCCTTCTCTTTTTCAATCGAAGAAGCCTTTAAAACGACAATCGAAGTTGAAGTGGCCTTACTATCCGCAAGACTTGTCACTTTGTCAAAAGTATTATCCGTTTTAAATATAAAATAATTGCCAAAAGCTAAACCCGCACACATGCATAGGGCAATAAGTCCCATCAAAAGTCTTGAAATAAACTTACGAGCTTTAAAATTCAACATTAATATCACAATCAAAGTCAATATAATTAAGACTAAAGACACTAATATCATGAGTTTCATTGGTAACAAATTCAAATCAATGATTTGAAAAATCAATAATGCCAAACCAACAATCATAAATATTGTCAAAAATTTACTGATTATCCTATTTGATTTTTTACCATTCTTTACATTTTTTTTAGGCATAAAAATAATCTCCTATAAACTTCTATATGGCTCACAATTACATATTATAGTATAAATCCAACCCTTTTGGCAAATCAGCCAAAAAAAGGGATAGTCAATATGACCATCCCACAATCTACATATATCTTTCACAACGATACGCAAAACCTTTAAAGCCATTCTCTTTCGCCTTGTATAAACTCTTTTCATAACCCAAAGATTCAGCCTTATGTTTATAAGATAATGACTTCTCTAAGTACCCATTCAAACTATCAAAGAAGAATAGAAATAAACCACCTAAAGTACATACAATACTTGCAAGAACTAACCAAATAACAGGCACAATGATATAAACTGCATTGAGTATAATCACACCAATAAAGCAACTAAAACAAGCAATCATTAAACCCATATGAATCTTATGATATTTTCTAAATAAATCTTCATACTTTCTTATACAAGGATCCACTTGCGAATTTATATAATCATTCGCAGACATATTATTTAACATCCTCACTCGATTTACCTGCAAGCACGGCATTAATTTTATCCTTAGCCATTTTAACCGTACTTTGATCTGGAACCATGACAGATGCCGCATCACCAAGTTCAGCACACATTAAAGTATCACCCGTACCATCAACCATATACTGCTCCATCTTCCAAGAAGGATTGTTGTTTAATTGATACTTAATTAAATCCGTAATCTCCTCATTAGACATTGTTGTAGAGAAAGTATTTGCCATAGTATCCATAATGGCTGCATAGTTTGTAATCACACTAGGTTTAGTCGCCTCTTTTACAATACCCATAAGGACTTGTTGCTGATTCTTAGTACGCTGACGATCTCCTTCAGTATATGCATATCTTTCTCTAGCATATTCAAGCGCTTCTTTACCATATAAGTGATTAACTCCTTCTTTTACATTTATACATTCATTGTGTACTGCATAACCAGGTTCTACATATACGTCAACTCCACCTAATGTATCTACCAGCTTAGTCACTGTATCAAAACCAACTTTAAATGTATAGTTGATCTCAATACCCAACAATTGTTCTACAGTACGCTTTGTCGTATTCGTACCATGAATACCTGTATGTGTAATCTTATCTAAAGCCCCTTGCATACATCCATCTCCTGCATCACAAGCTGTAGTGACATAGAAATCACGTGGTACAGAAGTTAATAGAATGGTATGAGTTTTAGGATTGACTGTAGCTATCATAATCACATCACTACGACCATTTTCATCAAATCCACCACGTGTATCTGAGCCAGAGATCAACACATTAAATGGTTTTGAAGTAATATCACTAACGGATGTTGCAGAATCATTATTTTTTACTTTATAAGAAGTTTGATACACCACACGCGTATTTGAATCAAAGTTCGAATATGCTTCCATATCCAAGATTTGACTACGACTTGATTCATTAATAATAATCGAATCTACTTCTCCATTATAGAAAGCTTCTAAAAGTGCTGTCATACTATCATATTCTGTTTGATTTAAAACGATACCTTCACCACTCAATTCTTTAAGAACTTTTTTTGAGCCCTGTTCATTCAAACGTAAACTACCCACACTTACACCATTCAATTGAGATTTATTCTTAATGGAACTTGATTCTTTGACAATCACACTCACTGTATTTTTGGCATGTTTGGCAACATTTGTAATATTACTTAAAGCGCTTTTTGTTTTAGAAATATAATACCCACCAAAACAAGATGCAGCACAAACAAGTAGAGTCAATACAACACAAATAATTTTAGAAACCACATTCTTACTAAAATAAATAAGCAATAAGATAAAAATAGCATCTAATACAACCACTCCAATGGTAAGTGGAAATAAGAACTTAGATGGCAATACATTCAAGCGAATTACTTGATACAATAAGTAAAATGAAGAAATCACCAATACAACACTCAATAAAATACTCAATACTTTCGAAAATTTACTTTTCATAATTAAACAGCTCCCCTTCCATATAAAACTTGTTTTACTGTCTTACAAAGTAATGTAACATCCAACCAAAATGACCAGTTACGATAATAATACTCATCCAAAATCAATCGTTTTTCAAAACTCACATCACTACGACCATGACTTTGCCACATACCCGTAATGCCAGGTTTACACGCAACCACATCCTCATAATATTCACCCATATCAACTTTTTCTTTTGGCAGATACGGTCGAGGCCCAATCAAAGACATTTGGCCAAAGAACACATTGATAAATTGAGGAAATTCATCCAAACTCTTCTCACGTAAGAAATGCCCTGCACTTGTAATACGAGGATCATTGGCCAGCTTTTTATTCTTCTGATACTCTTCACGAATCTTAGGATCACTTGCCATTAAATCCTCTAGAATCTTATCTGCACCAAGCACCATTGTACGATACTTATACATCTTAAATTCCTTACCATTTTTACCAATACGATTCTGCGTAAAGAAGACAGGCCCCCGATCGCCTTCCATACGATTTTTAAAGAATACATAGACCGTTAAAGGAATCAAGATAATCATGCCACATAGCCCTGCACAAATATCCATACAACGCTTTAAAATATAAGATCCCAATTGATTGACACCACGAGAATTTGAAATCATTAAAATACCATCGAAATCCTCAACCTTTGTATCAAACGTTACTAAGCCAGTTACCTGCGGTAAATATTTAATGTTCAATACCTTCCCTTTAAATAACTCAAACAATTTATTTAAATTCTTTTTATTAATTTCTGGAATTGCAATCAATACCGTATCAACATTATGCGTACGTATAAAATCATCTACCGCATCCAATTCAATCGTTAACTTTTTAGAAACAACCTGCTCTTGATGAATTCCATACGACTTACAACTCACATAACCCTGCACATCCAATAATGAATAACTATTTCCACGACATACAAAAGCCAATTGCGCAGCCGTATGCCCCGTACCCACAATCAAAGTATTATGTTTAAATCGTTGACGGAATATCTTATGCGAATATCTTGAGTTACAACCCGCAAACAAAAATAAGACAAGGGTTAATAATAAAAACCCATATATTTTACGAACCGTCCAAGAACTAAATGGGAAAATCAAAAAACTACCAAAGAAAAAGCCCATATGACTAAGAATCAATAATCGAATCTCATCATACATTAATAACACTTTTCCTTGATAACGCCCAATCAGCAACTGCATTAAAAAATATAAAGCACAAAGCTTAATCGTATACTCCCCATAAAAACGCAAGACATTGATCTCCTGCAGGAAATTGATTAATATCCAATAAAATATAAATTCTATCGTTATCTTTAAAGTACCTATTTTTGACATAGTTTAAATCTCCAAATATATAACTCTTAATATTATATAAAAAAAAGAAGAAAAGCACAAATTTACGTACCTTTCTTCACCTATAAAGTACAATCTATTTTATACATTGTCTTTATACACATCATCGGCAGTCATTCGGAAATTCCGAACAACTGAATCCTTATCCAGTTCCCCTTCTTTGAATATATGCTTTATATATTCACTCATATTTGATTTACTGCATTGATATAATTCAGTAAGCTGCTGTTGTGTCAGCCACACTGTATCATCTTCTATTTTAACATCTATATTTGTCTTCCATCATCAGTCTGATATATAAGTATTTCCCCGTATCTATCAGTTCCAATTTTATCTGCCATAAGCCTCTCTCTAATCTATTAGTTTTTAGTTATGAAATATGAACACATGTGTTCACTATCTGTCCCAACTGAATCTTTTCATCGTTCCAATCTCTGTTCAACCTTTCTTAATACAAAAATATTGTTTTAAGGGTTTTGCATCGATTACTAATTTTGAAGAATTAGCTTCAATTTCCAATTCATCGATATAATTATCACGTTTCATAAAATGGAGTTTTACTAGTGCATATTGATTTACTCACTTTTTCTTACCTACAAATCTTTTTACAAGCACTATATATACAACTAGAAAGCTACATATAGTTCAATTCTTACTAGCAATTTTATCGAGAGCGTTTTACTATTTAGTCCAAGGTAAAAATTGAGAAATAAAGTCTGGGATCTGATCAGCATTGAGCATCCATGAAATCACAATAATTACAGCAATAACCGAGCATGCAACATTCAACGCCATAATATTAAAAAGTTTCGCATTCTTCTCGTTAATTGTAAAAATAAATTTCACCAAAATATATATTACATTAATAAGAACAAATGCCAAGAAATCAACCACCAGCAGTAGTCTAAATACGCTTACCGCAGATATATTCTGTAGAACGGATGTTGAAAATGTTATTCCACCAACAAATGCCAATACAATTGCAGCGAATATACCAAGTATGGAGATATATTCTTTTTCAACACCTTTTATTTGCTTTTGCAGGTTCTCTTTCGCCTCTTCAATACTATTAGCAAAAATATTATTAACGTTTTCAATCTGATGTAATGCCAGCTGAAAATGGTCGTAAATCTTTACAATCATCTTCTTACAGTCATCATTTACTTCATTATTATCATCAAGTGAATAAAGCAATAACTTTTCTAAATTTGTAGCAAAAACTCCTCGTTCTGACATTTCCAACGAATAGACATAATTACTTATCTCCGAATAAAGGATTCTGTCTAACTTATTGTTTGATAAAATATAAGATGCTATATTTTCGACTGTTTTCTGTGGGTCATAGTCCTTAGTATTTAGAGACACGCTTTGCAAATACCATTAATTTTTCTTTTGGTGTTTGTAAATTTTTTTGATTGCTCCAGCGACATTGTTTTATTATCAGTCGTTCGTAGCAATACATCCAAATTATCATCAGCCATTAAAATACTCCCTTATTGCATCGATTGTTATCTCGTTATTCTGATATGGCGCGTATGCATCAATCCACGGCGACTGTCTATGTGTCAATGACACAAGGTCTGTCGCTGAATAATCCGCAAATTTATCTACGACTTTATCAATAAGAGATTTATCATTATCCGAAATTGCTGTGTCCTCAAACTCAACTCTTTTTGAATTCCAAATATCATCTTTATCAAACATAATAAAGGATTCTATCGTAGGAATATCCCCACTTCCATACTGCTTATATTCATGGTATGCTTCCGGCACAACTGGTCCAAAATCCCATGCTTCAATTTTCTCATTAAAACAAGGAGTGTGGTCTTTCTTTTTTGTCAGAAAATAAGCCTGAATGAAATAAAGTACTTTCTGAAGTTTTAAATTTGAGATGCCGTAGTCGTGCTCATTGCTATAATTAATCACATGACGACATACATCTAAAACTTTATAGCTCATTATCTCGATCTCCTTCCATTGTGATTATCGATTATATCACTATTCATATGTTTTTTCTGAACTTTTTGAAAATTTTATTATCATCTAATCCACAACCTTAACCCTATCCCCTCATTTCTCCAATCCTCGGCACTCACATCTCAAAAAAGCCGTAAATAAACCACTCTTATTAACATCAAATCCAAATATTACCGTAATCGACGCTATCACTTTGAGCTGAGTTGGAACCAAAAGTGTACAGTCAAAAAACGGAATAGGTGCAGCACCTTCACCTGCCGCTGCAAGCGCTACGATTGCTACTACTGCCTGTGCATGACGTTTTTTTCATCTAATGCTACTATCTGTAGTAATACCTCTGGTATATCTCAGATATTAAACTTGGTACCATGCTAAGTATTTAAATCTTCCTTTTAGAATTCTTTCAATGTGGTACATAACGAAAATGGAATGATTTGCTGCATTAGTGTTTCCTGATAAGCATCTTCTGCGTGCATATATTCAACGATGTCATTTGTTGTAGAATTTTTAAACTTATTAGCCACCTTATAGATAATATCTATTTCTTCTGGTGTCAAAGCATCTAAAGACACTCCTGATTTTGCTTGAATGTGATAACTTACCATTTCCTCTCTCTCTATTTCTTCTACTGTCAATTGTGGAAGATAAATAATTTCTGAGTTTGCAATAGGCAATGCTCCATATTTTTGATGCTGATAAACCAATCCGGTTATTGCTCGACCTCTTTGTTTATAAGCCAATGCGTCTGCATACCAAAGCATCTTCATCAATTTTACTTTATATAAATTTTTACAATACTGTGCAAAAAATGCCATTGTTGCTCCAAGTTTGTTTAAATCCAATACCTGATATCCATTAAACTCACAAGGTCCATCGAATTGTGCATAGCGATTTTCAATAGTTTTTCTATTTAACTGTTCAATACCGATTGTCTCTATTCTATGCTGAATTGCACTTCGCAATATCTCGTACTTTTCCTTTGAGAACTTTTCACGCTGTTTTTTCAATCTCTCAAGTGCATAATACGGATCATCCTTTACCATACGAATCAGCTGATCATAGGTTTCATCCTGAATCGATTTTGTTTCATACCTTGTGATGGTTACTTCTCCCCATCCTAGTAAAACGGCCAAATCCGCTTGGCTCATTCCATATAATCCTCGAATGTCTGCAATCTCATAAGACGTAAGCAAACCATGTTTTTTTCGGTATGCATTTCTTGCACTCTGAAGATTCTGATTCATTAAATCTGCAGATAAAAACTCATCTTCTTCATATTCAACACTCTCTGGGCAAAAGAAGTAAACCTCCTCATAAGAGGTAACCTCATTTTTAATCAGCATTTCGCCAATTCTCTTTCTTTTTTCTACAAAGTGAACTTTGTCGCAAAGAGGGCAATATCTTTCAACTTTTTCGATCAAATAATTGTCCTTCATTTTGGTATCCTCCTCTCACAAAAATTTAACCTTCATATGGCAATGGGCTAGGTTTAGGATAACGGGCAAAATGGAAAGAAACACAAAATACTTTTCCAGTCGCCTTATCCCTAATTTTTACCTTAATATACACATCTCTTGTCTGAATATTCCTATAGAACACAAAGAAAGGTGGAGCATCCACATTTCTGTCATCTAACATCGTCTCAGCATAATCTTCTACCGTGATTGCTTTAAGTTCTTCACACACATCATTCGCATCAAACTCTAAATCTGCCATTGTATTTTTTGTTGTATAAGGATCTGTTGCACTTTCATTTCTCTTTTTAGGAAGAATATTCAAATCTCTTCCAATCACAAATGTATCTGATTCTAATATCGCCTTTAAATCACTAAGAAACTGCTCTACGAATTCTTTGGAGTCAATTCTTGAATTTCTATTCGTAACTACTCCTCCTTTCTTTTCTTATTGACAGTATACACTATCATTTGATAGTTGGCAAGATTTTCACAGTATCTTATATCAGAAGTTTAACACTTAAGTCATATGCAATCCAATATCTAAGTAATCAAACGTTTCTTTCAGTCCATGCATGATGCTATTTCTAATATTAATATCACCAAAAAAACTTTTTCTGTAATTCCAAATATTCTAGGAACATTTCTTCATTAGTGAATTTATTATTTAGTAATCTATCTAAATGTTGATAAATTCAGAACTAATAAATCAAACGACAACAGATTTTTGTTTATAAAGTTCCTTCTTTAGTTTCTTCATTATAAATACGCACAAATTCCTTATATTCACTCGAATCCTTAGACATAGGTGCTTTGATTACAGTGTTTTCATATAGTGCAAAATCCGTATGAATAATTTTCTTACTCTTATCCCATACATTTAGTCCTGCAATCTTGATTTCAGCATTTTTAAACTCATTATGAATCGCATCCACCACTTGTTTCATAGAATGACCTGTATCTACAGAATCATCCACAACTAAAATACGATCAAAAGATTGTCCCTTTAACTTTTCTAAGCTTTCATGAAAATGAATCTTTCTTTCCGTATTCTTATCATGCGTATTTGATTTTAGTTCCATACTAATCAAGAAATTACGTACAAAATTAGGCATTAAAGAAATAATAGGACCCACAATCTCCTTCAATTTATTTCCCTCACGCGTTGCACTAATACCTACCATTGGTACTTCAAAGACTTCACTCATTTCTTTACCAATCAAATAACCTGCTCTAGCTACATATATCACTAGATCTGGACAATACGTTTTCTTTAAATCTTTAGCCCATTCATTACATTCACTTTTTAATTTTTCTATTGATAACTCTGTATATTTCATTGAAGTTCCCCTTTACAATCATTTTAATTAATTTAGCACATTTAGTCACCTTATGAGCCAACTTTATACATGGCTTTGTATGGAATGTACAAGATTGAATGCCACTCTTAAATTCACAACTATTAGAAGGAATAGAATCCACTTCCATATAGTTTCTACCGATTTCCATTAAAGTATGTGCATCTGAACCTATTACTTTTACTAAGCCATATTTGTTGGCAATACGTTCCTGCATAACAGAATACTTCTCTTCCACATTTCTACCATTATAACACTCTATACAATCAATACGATGTGAATTTAAACGAATACAATCCTCATCTAGTACTGTTTTAGCTCTCTTCTCATCATAAGGATGCGGTACATATACTACACCACCCTGATTCTTAATACGATCAATTGTTTCATCACAAGATAATCCAGCCGGTATTTCTTCATTTAAATAAAGTCCAATAATTTCTCCAGAAGAAGTCATAATTTCTTCTCCAACAATCACAAAGACTTTATTGTTTCTTTTTGAACAATATTCCTTAAATTTTAATGCTCCCTGAATATTATTATGTTCACAAATCGCAATCGCATCAATATGACACAAGCGACACTTCATATACAATAGTGAATGCAGAAGTAGACTATCTTTTGAATATCTTGTATGGCAATGTGTTTCTAAACGAATCATATAAATTTCTCCATATGTAATATAATAGCATACACATAAAAAAATTACCTTCCATTTTATTTTTGGAAGGTAATCTATTTATCCTAAAATTGTAGATATTACAGTAAATGTAGCAGCATCCACAACAGCTGTAGTAGTAACATCATTTAATACAAATGTGACTGTATATTGGTTAGTATTTGAATCTAAAGAACAAGTAATATCACTAACATCACTTTGTTCTAAACCAGAATTAGCTAAAGCTGAATTAATGGCTTGTTGTTGAGATTCATCAAATGAAGTAGAAGATTTTTCTTCTTCCTTCTTAGTAGTAGTTGTTGATTTTTCTTCCTTAACTGGTTCTTCAGTTTTAGTAGTTTCTTCTTTTTCAATTCTTTTAAAACTACGTTCTTTTATAATACCATCTTTACCAATCTTATATTCATAAGATCCACCATTCGTATTAAATGAAACAATGTATGAACCCTTTTGTTCTTTAATCGATACATTTTCACATTCACTTTTTGTGGCATTCGCATCATCTCTAGCTACTTCTAGAATATCAGATTTAGTAATTTCTAGTCCTGATTTACTACATCCAGTTAGAAGTAGACCAAAAGCAGTAAGGAAAATTAAACTATTTCTTTTTACCATCTTCGTCTCCTCCATAACCATATCCATAGCCGTAGCCATAACGGTTTTCATCACTCATATCCACTTTGTTTAATACAACACCAATAACGTGTCCACCATTTCGTTTTAAGTCATTAATAGCAGTTTTTACTCTTCGTTTATCTGAAGATTTCGCATCCACTACATATAATACGCCATCACTCAGATTACTCAATGGAATTGTATCACTAGCCACTGCCACTGGTGCTGAGTCTATAATAATATATCCAAATTCTTTACGAGCCTGTTCTAAAAAGCGTCCCATTCTTTTAGAACCTAATACTTCACTAGGATTCGGTACTCTATGACCTGCCGTAATAACAGTCAGTGTTTGACCACCATCATATTGAACTTGTTGAACACCCTCATAAGAATTAATACTAAGTCCTTCTTGAAATTCGGAAATAATATTTGTAAGTCCAGAACGATTTGAAATATGCAACGTTTTATGAACCGATGCATTTCTTAAATCACAATCAATTAATAATACATTTTTATATTTAGCTGCCATAATACGAGCCAAGTTACAAGCAATTGTACTCTTTCCTTCATTTGGAACTGTACTTACACAAGTAATAACCTGCATAGCCTCATCCATTTGACTAAACTCAATATTTGTACGCAACCCACGATAAATCTCATCTACATCAAACTGATTTCTCTTTTTCTTTGCCATTTCTATCTCCTAAAGAAACTAAAACGCTTCTTTTTCTTTACAACCTCAATATTTAATATATCCATATCGCTCAAAATACGCTTAGGATTCTCAAAAAATAATATATCCGCATTCTCAGATCCAATACGCTTACTTACTACAGAATACGCATCACTCAATTTAGAAATACGATGCCCACTTGCTCTATGTGTATCTGTACCAATCACATCACAATATCCATCATCCAATAAAGATAAAGCATTCGATTGAATTGTCTTTCCATGCATTCCTAAAATAGAAGTACGATTGATTTGTAGAACACAACCCATATCAATCCAATTATCAATAATCGAATAATCAAGTCCTGAATGAAAATAACGTTCAATATGCGCAATCACAGGAACAAAACCCTTTACCTTCAATTCATACAAACAATCATCTCTATAATCAATCGAATGAATGTCACGAAGAACATTATACTCTACAAGCATATAACGAGATCCATTTAGTGTAGGATATAAATCTAAATCCAACCCATCAATAAACTCACTATTCATCATGACTTCTCCACCACAATAAATTGGTATCGGACTCATTTCTTTTAATTCCATTTGACGAGAAACAATCTCATTATAAACAGAAACATCCAATTGTCCAGGAATAAAGTGTGGTGTACTACAGATTCCGACAAAGCCATCAGCCTTAGCAGATTCTAACGCGCTTTGAGCATCCTCAATAGAAGGCATACCATCATCAATACCCCAAGCGATATGTGAGTGAATATCTATAAACTTAGCCATTATAATTCAGGAATCTCGCAGAAAACAGGAATACCCAAATATTTTTCTGCCTCTTCTTTCGTACGCAAACGATTATCAAATAAGAATCTTAATACCGCATAACCTACACCAATCACACCACCAACTAAAGTAGCCAACATTGTGTTCTTCTTAATATTAGGTCCACTAGGAACATAAGATAATTTAGCCTTATCAACAACCTCAATATTACGAACATTCAAATTCTTCTGCATAGTCTTCGTAAAAGTACTTACTGTATCATTTGCGATATCCTTAGATAACTTAGGATCTGTAGTTGTAGCAGTAACGGTAATAATTTCTGTATTTGATTCATTACTAACACTAACAAGCTTTTTAACACTATCAGCACTTTCTAATCCAACATCTTTAGCTACCTCAGACATAATGTTATTCTGCGTTAATAAATTAACAGCATTCGTAACCAACTTACTATTCGCCATCTGTGAATTATAATCCAAAGACCCACTCTCACTAATTTGTGGAGTTAAATAAATCGATGTACTAGCCGTATATGTTGGAGCAATCAATAACTTAGTTCCAAAGAAACCACCTACTCCAAACAATATACATAATACGATAATCAATTTAATATATTTCAAAACAGCACGAAATAACTCTAATAAATCAATCTCTTCCATTTCATTTAGATCATTACTAGGCATACGATCTAATCTACTCTTTGCCATAAAAGCCCTCCCTTTTCATTCATAAGACATACTCAATAAATATAACATAATTGAGAATGAGTTTCATTAAATCACAAGAAAAAAAGCTAAATAATTTTTAGCTTTTTCCAGTTTAATTTCAAAAACTAACAACATAAACACAATAAAATCAAAACTATAATATCATAACTTATTTAAATAAGAGCTTTGCCATCCCTCCAATTGCATCGAATATAATTTTTAAATTCATTTTCACAAACAAGATTTTTACCATCTACATGATCTACTATAATAATCTGCGGTAAAATTCCACTTTCCGAACCAATCAATTTAATTTCATCAAAAATAGTTTGATACATACTATTAACAGCAACTAAATCTGCATGTGTAAGGCTTTCACTATCCACTCCTTGTGGAAAATATACTTGACTAGGTTGATCAAAAAACATAATTAATGGCATAGGTGATTCTTGTTGTAGAGCAAAATAATGTAAGAAACTTAAGAATAATGCTATATGGCAAGAAACCCAATTGGCCCCACTTCCCATTTCGTATAAATAAATTCTTTGCTTATTGTTCTGCGACTGATAAATATCAAAAGTATGGTTTATGATATCAAAATTCAAATTAATAGGTTTAAATTCTTCTTCAAAATCAAGTGATTCAGCAAGTCTATTCATATTATCAGAAATAAACGTTTGAGCTTTAGAAAGTTTATTATCTATATCAAATACTTTTAGTTTTTCTTGCAATTTTTGAATTTCTTCTTGTAATTTAGAAATATCATCATCGGCAAATTCAAATATTCCTGAATCGTTCATCTCAACATATAATTTAATTTTTGCCTTAGCATAATTGATTTTTTCTCTTTTTGATAATAATTCTTTAGACTTTATATATTTACTCTCAATTAATTTTTTCTCTTTCCATACCTTTCGAATATTATCTTCGATTTTACCATGTTTCTCTTTTAATTTTCTAATATCTTCAGAAAAATCAGTTGTATATTTTTTTGTAATTTCAAGTTCACTATCTAACCATTGTGTTGCTATCATTAGTTCGGAATCATTCTCGTTGATTTTTTTGCAATTATTTCCACACAATGGACATGTATATGTATTAGTTTCAATTTTAATTGATTCAGTCTGTAATTTTAAATCTTGAAGCATCTTAGAATATGAATTTCCATTATTAGATGTTTTTTCTAATTCACTAATTTTAGCCAAAACAACTACTTCTTCATTTCTTATGTTTTCCAATTTCGAATTTAACTCATTGTAACGTTTAACAATTTCCTTATTGCCAAAAAGTATTGTGTCATCAAATTCCGGTAAATTAGAAGCTATTTTTAACATTTCATTAAGTGAAACATTCTTATCAAAATCCATTTCAAGTAACGCATAATAATCTAATAAAAGTGACATAAGATTATCTTTTACATATTGTTGACTTTTTTTGTTGATTTTCTGTTTTTTCTTTTGTTGGATTAGATTAGCCTTCAGTGAATTCAATTCAATTAAGCTACTATAATATTCTTGATTAACCATACCTGCAAAGACAGGAAATTGATTAATCACTTCTTTTCTCTTATAAAAATCAGAGAATCTGTAAAATAAAGCAAATTTGCTTGCTATTAAATTTTGGTGTTGAAACATATAAGAAACCATATTTCGTAAAGATGCTTTACACTTTCCATCATTATTATCAGTCGTGTTCGTTACAAACATACCTAATGCAGATTCAATTTTATTTTTTACATCTTGATATGGTAAAGTAGTTTTATCATCAAAATATTGCAAATCTAAATTTTCTGTATCAAAACTAGTATTTTCCTTAGAAAAAAACATTTTTCCTCCAAGTTCCCAATTGTAACGTGCAATAATATATGTCTGTTCGCCAATAACCATTATAAGAGTAAATAGATATGAAAAATCAGTAATCTTTCCTTTTGGTATTGTACATTGTGTACTACATAAACAATAATCAATTATTTCGACTAATGCACTTTTCCCTGTTTTCGATTCACCCGTTATTATATTAACTCCTTGCTTAAGTGGAACTATTCTTTTATCACCATTTTTATTAAATATCACTATTGACTTTATATAGCTTTTCATTAAATATCAACTCCTAAAAATATAGATAAATCATCTTCCGTAGTTTTTGAAAATACAACGCCAAGATAGTATGAACATCTAATCCATCCTTTTATACTTCCTTTATAATCTTTGTAATCAATTCTTTTATTTAAAATTATCTTATTGTTTTCAATGGATAACTTCTCTTCAGAATACAAAATAATAATAGATTCTTTACAATATTCTTTAAGAAAATCATAACTTTCTAAAAAGTTTACAAGTCTACATTTCCCTGAAATTTTTGTTTCAAAAATTTCCAAATTTGACTCGTATAATGTTTCTATTCGACTTTTCCTATTTGCAGTCTTAAGTTTTTCTCGTGAGTCTTTGTTCAATAAGATTGGTAGTACATAAAACGATAATTTTAAATCACATGGTGAATCATAACCCGAAAGAAACCCTTGAATTAACAATGAATAAAAATGCGGATTCATTGAAAGCTTCTTAATGAAATTAATGCTCATTTTCTGTTTCACCTACTTTCCAACGAAAATCACCATCATCAACTATATTATGTATAATTCCTCTTTGAAAATACTGTTGATTATGAGTAAAATGTCCAAAATTTCTTGGCTCCCACATCATTACATCATTATATAGTTTTCTTGAAATTTTAATTTTTTCTTTTTCTGTTGAATCTTCAGCATCTAATTCACTATTGTCCTTAGCGTATCTCAAATTTGATAACATATCATTTTTATAAGATTCGATATTATTTATATACGAGATATTGTTATAAAAATATTTTTCAATTGTATTCATTGTTTTCCAATAATCTGAAATTGCTTCATCTATCCTTTTATCATATTTTATTTCACGTATAGCATCTACAAATTTTTTCTGTTTTGCAATTTCAATTTCAGATTCAGTTGGTTGCAATTCCCCAAATTCCTTTGGTAAAGATATATTTTCAGAATGACCATAAATTTGAGATTGAACCATTAAAATATCATCAAATTCTTCTCTTGTAACACTCCATACATGTGAAACATCTTTTACTTTGCATATTATATATCCTATTATAGCTTCAATAAATTGATCCCTATTATTAACAGGAATATGTCCTATATATTTTGTAAATTCATTAGATATTCCCTCGAGATTAGTTTTAGCAGATTCAATTGTAAATCTATCTAATATCGTTAGAATACGATTTTCATCATAATCAGCATTAAAAATTCTCTCATATTGTATCCTAAAGATTTTTTCCTTTGTTTTTTTTTATTTTACCAATATTTTTGAGGCGTTGAAGCTTTTCATTTTTATCGATTTGATTCCATTTATAGAAAGATGAATTTTGTGTTATATTAGCTGTAGTACTCAGTATAAAATTACTAAAATTTTTCACACGCTCATAATCAGTGTACCAATTGGCGAGTGTTTTCCAAAAATCTATATCCCTTTCTAATAGATTAGAAACCCCAAAATGATGTTTTACTTCTTTTTGAAAGCCAACACCTTTTTCATCAACAACACTTACATCACCATAAGATTCAATGTATAAAGTTTCTCCGGCCTTTAATTCAAAACAATCTTTTAGTGCAATCAAATATTGATAGATATCACCTGATTTTTGCAATGTTGCATCATTAATTGATTTTTCCAAGGCTACTACCTCCTTGAGATTAAACAAATTTATAATGACCTGACCATATTACATATAAAAAGAGTTCAGCAAAATGTTTTATGATGAATCAAATTATAATCGTTTATCTTCATAATTAAGATTAGCATACATTTTTATTAATTCAAAGTCTACTATGGTTATATTTAAATATAATATCAATTGAATTTTATTTTGAAATTTCCATATATGCACACTTTTTTAACGTATATATATTTACATTTACATCTTCACATAAAAATTTTTTTGTATCTTCCAATTGTTTTTTTGCTTCATTTTCGCCATTGCGAAAATTTTTAGCTTCAATAATATAAGCAAAACCTGATTTTAAAGCTTTATTTGGTAAATATATAAATCCATCAAGCTCGTCCTTATTCATATTTCCTTGATAGCTACTTATTCTTATATTTCCAATATAACATAGAACTAAACCTCTATAATTTAATTGGCTTAACTAGCAATTTGGTGACATTGTTATAATTCTGATTTTTATCACTTATGCGAACAACCATTCGTTCTTCAAATCCTTTAATCGAGTGATCTTATAGATGTTTTTCAACCTAAGTAGTACGTATTGTAGCTTTTCTGTGTTATCCATACCTTGAGTTTCTCTTTGCATGACAAAAAGAGCATTGTATCAATTTATATACTTTGGTGTTCTGACAATTGTAAGCCCAAATCTCTGAATTGCAGTGATGATGCACACCTGTTGATTAGACAATCCTCTTTTTGTAGCAGGTGTTCCACGATGCTTAATTTCTGCTCCTAGTTAATCCTTTAAACACTAATAGGGGTTTCAACCCTATAATTCTTAAAGTCAACTCTTAGTCGCCCCTTTCTAATTGCGGATTACCGAATTAAATTATATTCAGGCTTAACTTAATGACATTGACTATACACTAAGCTCTTTCAATCATCATTCTATACGATTTCCAAGAGTTACAATTCTATTTTGAACTCTATCCGTTAAATTTTTTGCGACACTCCTCATGAATTCGATTTTAACTTCATGATTCCATGCTTCATTACCCACATCAGAATTATATTCTTGAATCAGGTACGGTAAAATTTCGAGATATACCATCAAATATAACTGTGCAATCCGTTTTTCTTCTGGTTCGATTTCAAATTCTCCTTGATATTCTTCAAAATAAATATTAACCGTTCCCTTTTGAATCTTTAAACTCACATTAGCATGATTTGTATAGGATACATCCAGTTTAACTTGATTAAGGCTGCTGCTTTCCAATATAAACGATAACGTACTAATAATATTCATTACCGATTCTCCTGTGGCAGACACTTGTGTTAATGAATCCTCTGTATTTCCTTTGAAACCTTTGATTGAGTCTATTGATAGTATCTTTCCTTCTGGAACCATCTCGACATTAATATTCTCATTGTATACACGATATATAAGCCACATAAAAAAGTCATCAGTAAAGCCAAATGAACTCTTTTCTAACTCATTTCTATTTGTGTACGAAAGTAATTTACGAAGCAATTTCTGTGCTGAAGTATTTTGATCAATAATATAATTAATGCCTCCGGCACTTTTGTACGGAATAATAAACCCAGTTTTACGAATGGTTCTATCATCCATTGATAAAGTATCAATCGTGGTTTGATCATAGGAATACTTAATAAAATTATACTCTATATCATGATCACCAAGCCTAATCTGCTGATTCTCATCGTATATTTTATTAAATGTCCAATTATCCCAACTAATGTTGGTGATTCTTTCATCTGACACGACTTCATCAATAAGGCTTCTTACAGCAGTATTGAAATCGGTTTCCACTGTATCTTTCCATCTAGTTGTAGCCGCCATTATTATTCACCGTCCTAACATTCACATAATTACTATTAAGATGTACCCAAATTCGTGAACACTTACTCATAGACAATTCAGGAATCAATTTGGCTGACGTATCACCATCAACAGGGCACTGAGATAAAACCATTTTAAAATTGTGTGTATTCTCAGTTCTCTTTTCTTCTCCTCCAAACAACTGCTGAAGGTTGATGATATAATCTCCCTTCTCGACATAAACAAAAGCACTTCGATAATTCGGTTGGATATCTGCAAATGACAAATGTCTAAAAAACATCTTAGAATTACAAAAATGCTTTCTTTTTCCACAAATATGGATTTCTATTCTGATTTCTGCACTATCATGTGAGTTGAACCGTATCTCTGGATTATGCCCAGTATCTGGATTGCTTTGTGGCAAATATAGTGTTACATCAATTGTAGAAAAAAATTGATTCTGTATCCATCTAACTAGTCGAACACATATTTCTTCAAGAAATATCTCCGCTAACGCAAAATAAACTGTAATGCAGATATTAAATGCTTCCTCGGTTGGAACAAATGAAAAATAACTAAAAAGGTTAAATTTCTTCACCATTATAAGTCCAAGAGTGGCCCCAATGATTGGCTTTAACACCTTCCAGAAAATCTCAACAATTCTCATTCGAATAAGCACCTCTCAGTAAATGTACAAATTTCTTTCGATATCAAATCATAAGATTCTCTATTAATTCCAATTATTCCATTTGACTGAACAAAGAAACTGTCTGCCTTTCCATCTACATATGGACCCTTAATATATATACGTTTAATCTCAACGGAAGATTTTTCTGCTATCAGCATCAAATAATCTAGTAGCTTTGTCAATTGATAAGGATTTGACTCAATCGCCTTTAACAGGCAATTTACATATTCATCAGCTTCAGAATCTTCTTCCATGAATTCGATTTTGGAAATCTTCCTCCCAAAATCAGCATATGATGTTTTTACTAATTCAATCATCATCTCAGAAGTGATAATTACCTGGTGCAATCCGTTGTTTCTACACTCACGTAGAAAACTATAATATTCTACATTCGCATTATCATATGAAATGCATTTCATAACCCCTGATGTATCATAAAATACTTTGCCCATGACATAACGCATACACCAACACACCTCCTTTATGCCACATTTAACTCTTTAATATTATCATAAAATAACATGATAGGCTCCCAAATTCATCTAAGGAAAATTACGCATACATGACGGCCACATTCTCCTCGACTTGTTTAAAATGTTGAATTAGTCCTTTTCGTGTTTTATTTGTTCCGTGTATTAATGTTCGACCTAATGACTCTAGCAATTGTTTTCCATTTCTTTTTCTTCTGGCTATTTTCCATTCAAAATCAGCTAATTCATTTTCTAGATATTGTAGCTCTATTCCGTGCATCATCCCAGCTAATTTCTTTTTCAAGTTTGATATCATGTGATCTGCACTAGTTAAATGATTGTTTCCTTTTTCAAATGCTTGTATGTCCATGAGTTTTCCTTCTAGTTTTAGGTATTTATTTGTTCTGCTGGCATCACAATTCAACACAGGATATTTATCATTATTTTCTTTTTGAGCTGCTTTTATTTTACGAAGCATCAATTTTACAGACTTATAGCTAACTCCTGTAATATCACTTATACATTGTGCGGATATACCTGTTTTTGATACAACAAAAACAAACATGACAAGAATCCAATCTAACAAAGGTAGTTTTGTAGAATTCAAAGCAGTTTTAGCAGTGACTGACTCTTGATGTTTACATTCTCTGCATTGATAAACATGTCTTTTCTCAATATAATCCGCTTTATTACAACCACATTTGGAACAAACAAATCCATTAGGCTTCTTTTCAAACATAGACGATACCTCCAAGTACATCTATATTTTAGAAGAATAATTGACACTATTTATGTCCATTAATTACTTAGATGAATTTGGTAGCCTATCATGAAAATTAATTTTTTAGCTTTTATTTAACAATAATTAATCCCTTCTAAACAAATCACGAGTATATACTTTATCTTGTACATCATCTAAACAACTATCATAGCGATTCGCGATGATTGCCTGACTCAAAGATTTGAATTCTTTCAAATCATTGACTACCTTACTACCAAAGAAAGTTTCTCCATCCTTTAAAGTAGGTTCATAAATAATGACTTTAGCACCCTTAGCCTTAATACGCTTCATAACACCCTGAATAGAACTTTGTCTAAAGTTATCACTATTTGATTTCATAGTTAAACGATAAACACCAACAACAACATCATGTTCTTTTGATTCATCCCAAGAATCATTTGCTTCATAAGCACCCGCAATCTCTAATACACGATCCGCAATAAAGTCTTTACGAGTACGGTTTGATTCAACGATAGCTTCAATTAAGTTTTCAGGTACATCCGCATAGTTAGCCAATAATTGTTTAGTATCTTTAGGTAAACAATAACCACCATATCCAAATGAAGGATTATTGTAGTGAGAACCAATTCTAGGATCTAAACATACACCATTGATAATATCTTGAGTATTTAAACCTTTCATTTCAGCATATGTATCTAATTCATTAAAGTAAGATACACGCAAAGCTAAATATGTATTTGCGAATAACTTAACTGCCTCTGCCTCTGTAAAGCCCATAAATAAAGTATCAATATTTTCTTTAATAGCACCTTCTTGAAGTAAAGCAGCAAATTTGTGACTCTTCTCAACTAATCTAGAATCATTTACATCCGTACTAACAATAATTCTAGAAGGATATAAGTTATCATATAAAGCCTTAGACTCTCTTAAAAATTCAGGACTAAAAATAATATTTTTAGTATTAAATTTCTTTCTAACACTCTCCGTATATCCAACTGGAATTGTTGACTTAATAACCATAATAGCATTAGGATTATACTTTAATACTAACTCAATAACACTTTCTACTGCACTTGTATCAAAGAAATTCTTTTTACTATCATAGTTAGTAGGTGCTGCAATGACAACAAAATCAGCATCCGAATAAGCATACTCTGCATCTAAAGTAGCCTCTAGATTCAAATCCTTTTCTGCCAAATACTTCTCAATATAATCATCTTGTATAGGAGATTTTCTAGCATTAATTAAATCTACCTTCTCCTTAATAATGTCTACTGCCTTTACCTCATTATGTTGAGATAATAAACAAGCAATACTCAATCCTACATACCCTGTTCCTGCAACTGCAATTTTCATTCTTACTATTCCTCCTAATTAAAAATATATAGAAAAAGAAATTATAACCATTCCTTTTTTCAACGCATTTAGTATTATATCACTTTATAGTAAAAGTAATATAATAAGAGTCGAATTTGCACGACTCTTTAAAATATATATTTAGTCTTCTTTCATATAAAATTCTTTATACCACTCAGCAAATTTTCTTAAGCCCTCTCTTAATGGAGTATGAGGTTTAAATCCAAAGTCTCTTTCTAAAGCACTCGTATCTGCATATGTTACTGGTACATCCCCTGGTTGCATAGCCACTAATTCTTTATGAGCTTCAAAATCATAATCTTCAGGTAATACACCAGCTCTTACTAATTCTTCAGAAAGAATTTGTACAAAGTCTAATAAGTTTTCTGGATTACTATTACCAATATTGTAGATTGCATATGGTGGAATAGGAAGCCCATCCTCACCATTCTTCTTTTCTGGTGCTTTATTCATAACTCGAATAACACCTTCTACAATATCATCTACATATGTAAAGTCACGTTTACAATTACCGTAATTAAAAATCTTAATTGTATCCCCATTTACTAGTTTATTCGTAAAGCCAAAATAAGCCATATCAGGACGTCCAGCAGGACCATACACAGTAAAGAATCTTAGTCCAGTACTAGGAATATTGTATAGTTTAGAATACGCATGAGCCATTAGCTCATTACTCTTCTTAGTTGCTGCATATAAACTAACAGGATTATCCACCTTATCATCCGTACTATAAGGAACCTTTTTATTCGATCCATATACACTACTACTAGAAGCATATACTAAGTGTTCTACAGGATAATTTCTACAAGCCTCTAAAATGTTATAGAATCCTAACATATTACTTTCAATATAAGCATCCGGATTCGTAATTGAATAACGAACACCAGCTTGAGCACCCAAGTTAACAACAATACTAGGACGATACTTATCAAAGATGGAATCAATCAATTCTTTATCCGCTAAATTTCCCTTAATAAACGTATAATTCGAATAACCAGACAATTCATTCAATCTAGCCTCCTTAATACGTACATCATAATAATCATTCATGTTATCTAAACCGATAACCTTACATTCAGAATCTTCTTTTAAAATCCTTTTACATAAATTGGATCCAATAAATCCTGATGCACCTGTAACAAAAATAGTTCTATTCATTTAATATTCTCCCTCAATCACATTTAGTTTTAATAATTCATTATAAAATCCTATCTATATATCTTTATTAATACTTGCTAGTTTAAAAAGATATTTATAGTATTTATTATAATCGTTTTCATTCAATAACTTATACTTTTCATTATCTAATTCAATAATATTAATGTCTTCAGAATATCTATGCTTTATTTTTTCAAAACCTAATGTAGAAACAATCAATTGATTATTCATATTCTTATTTAATAAAAGAAAATCCATTACCGCTTCTAATGTTTGGTCGTCAGCTTCTATATTATTAGGACTATCAAAAACACGTGGAAATTTAATAGCGTTAGGATTATATTTATCTTTAAGTTGCAACAAAATTGAAAACCAAATCACTGTAATCAAACATTTACTGCTACCATGCAATTCAACACTAGAGCATACTGAAGATATGTTCATATTATCTAATTCCTTAAGGCTATATTTTACTTTATAATCATCAATAAGTTTTAAATAATCGTTATTTAATTGTTTACTACGATTATTATACTTTGTTAGTTCTTTTCTGTTTAATTTTAGATTTTTTGTAATAGTATCCAATTCGTTTAAATCTACTAATTTATCTTTATTTATCTCTTCTCTTACTTGTAACAATCCTTCTTTTTTTACTATATCACGTACTGTACCTTGCTTTATATTTATTCTATTTTTTATAAGATCTAATTTATCTAACACACTTTTATATTCATTCATTTTATCTGAAATTTTCTTATTCACTATTTCTAGTGAGTTAGATAAATCGTTTAATAAAAATACAATATCTTCATTCGCATTGTACTTTTCAACTAATAAACCGTTTTCTCTATCAATATTTGAATGACAATAGGGACACCTATTATTATTAATAATTTTTATATCCTTATTGTTTTTATAATTTAACTTCTTTAAACTTTTAATACTTTGCGTAATATCTAACTTTTCATTTTTTAACTCAATTATTTTTGCTTTGATATTTGATAATGCTTGAGTATAATCATTATACTCTTTACTTATCAACTCTAATTCATTATTTAGGCTATCAATTTCAGTCGAATAATCCATCATTGATAATTTAGAATTGATTTTTTCAAGCACATTATTATTTACATCTAAATTTCCTTGAGTTAATACTTTTTCCTTATTTAATATAGATTTTTCTTTTTCTAATTCAAAATATTTATCATCAATTAAACCCAAATGGTAAAACAATAAGTTCTTCTTATATTCAGAATATTCTTGCAAACCTTTGAAAGAATCAAATTTACTCCCTTGATAATAATCTTGATCCAGAAAATAAAGTATATAATTAAATGCTGGCGTAGCAATTTCTACTTCATTATTTTTATTTTTAAGTTTCACCGCAAAATTAAAATATTTTTTCAATTGATTAGCCAGTTCATGCCTATTATTTGTATATACCAACAAATCATGGTTTTGATCAAATAACTTGAATAATCTTCCAGCTCTATAAATTATATATAACATATCATCAATATAAAAATGGAGTATAAATACTTTCTCATCTGCTTCAAATTTCTTTGAAAACCTACAATCAGCACCTAATGAATGATACAGACTTTTCATTAATGTAGACTTACCTTTTTTACTGCCATTTTCTTTATCAGATGTAACAACGTTGACTCCATCTATAAAATCTATTTTTTTTGCACATTTCTCATGTATACTAAATATATACAACTGTTTAAACACTAATCTACTCATAACAAACACCACTCTCTATTTTCTTAACCATGTAGATAAAAAACACATATTTAAAATCTTTATCATAAACATCCAATTTTACACCGAATATTTGATCTAAATTATTGATAACTGTGTTAATATCTCCATCTAATAAATCATCATTTAATTTGCATTTTTCAATTATTTCATTTTCTAAACACTTCAATGTTTTATCATTATTCAAAGATATTAACAATTCTTCTGTTTTTCTTTTATAGATTGTCTTTTGTCTTATGTTTGATATGTTTTCTTCTATCCATTTATGCACATCTTGAATTGAATCATCTGAATGATCTCTATATAATTTTAAGGTATTAATTAATCCTTCTTTTGTAAGCCCCTTTTTTTGAATTAACTCATCATAACTGTTTATTTCTTGCTCATAGCACGCTTTTTTAGTTATCTCATCATATAACATACAATATAACGAATTGGGTTTTTTAGGTTCACAACTATATGTTTCATTAAAATATCTTACTAATTTTCCAATTATCTCATTTTGTGGATTAATTAAATTCAGCTCTGTATGTAAGAAATACAAATTTGAGCAATCTATACTACTTACATTTAATTCTTTGATTAGCTTTTTATAATGGGGTGAATCTGGTTTTATAATTTGATCAAGATTATATTCATTATACGCATCAATAACCTGTCCATTATTCGAGAGAAAACGGTTAGTAACTATTATACCTTTCATACAAACTCTGCTCTCTTGTAGCGGAATCATTAATTTTCCAACAACTGAATTACTATTATCTTTGTGCTTTAATAAATCTGTTAACGTAAAGTGATTTTGATTTTTATTAACTTTTACTTGATACAATTCTAATTCAGAATCATAATGTAGCTCAATATCACAAACATAATCAAAAACAACTGCATACCAATTATCATCATCTAATTTATCAATTGCCTTTGATAAGCCCCATAATAATTCTTGTCTAAATCTATTTTTTGAAATACTACCTGATAAATCATAAGTCAAATTCAAGTATTCATCTCTAACTTTCATAAAATATCACCTCTTTGAAATATAATTTGGCTTAACAGATACATTGGTGACATGTTAATATATTCGACATTAATGATGTCTAT
>OFML01000312.1_pt1 | contig 44584 bp, 59 predicted proteins | sample 1541831 | NCBI WGS metagenome assembly OFML01 (sample SAMN04209237, study PRJEB22552) | human gut metagenome | biome: gut; material: feces | host: Homo sapiens | place: USA: Oklahoma | reverse complement strand
CAACGACGTCTTTCAGTAGGTTTTTGATGATGAAGTAGGCTTCCAGTTCCTCTTCTGTCGTCACGATTTTCGATTCACTGCTGTCAGGAGTATCCGCATCTTTTTCTGTACTTACCGCTTCCACTGTGGACTTTTCAGAGACGGAAACGCTGCCGCCAGAGCCGCCGAGAGCGCTTTTGATTTTATCGTTCATTGTCTCACTGATGTAATCATTGAGCGCTTTTTTCAGGAGAGGGCGGAATTTTTCAATGACAGCCTGCGTTTTCTGGCCGGTGTAGCACCCTTGCAGGAAAAGCCGCGTCAGTTCGTCGGACGGATTTTCTACCTGCTCCGCAAATTGGTTTTTAAACTCATGTACGTACTTCAGCTCTGATGCAGTGCTGAAAATGGAATCAATATCGAATTCTGATTTGCAGAATTTTTTAAGCTCACGCACCTGATTTTCACGAATATCGAGAATGTTGATGCTCAAAAACGGATCACTGTCCATCTTGTTGGGATTATCCAGATCGGTAAAGAAGCGATAGATGAGACCGTTTGTTAGAATTGCGAATTTTGCATCCGTTGTGCCGAAATAGCGGAAAAGCTGAGAGTCATGACGCTCTAGATTTTCAGATATGGATTTACATTCAATTAGGATGACAGGTGTGTCGTCCTTCATGATGGCATAATCGACTTTTTCACCCTTTTTAATGTGCCTACATCTGCGGTGTACTCTGGAACAAATTCCTGCGGATTAAAAACATCATAGCCAAGCATAGAGAAAAACGCCATTATAATGGCGGTTTTTGTGGCTTCCTCTGTCTGGATAGAGTCTTTCAGAGTGTCCACACGCTTAGCAAATTGTTTGAGCTGGTCTATAAAATCCATAATACGCACTCACTTTCCTGTATTTGATTTTTTCGACTGTTTGTTCAATTTTATCACGGGCGCGGTGGAAAGTCCATCCTTTTGAGATGAAAGATTTTTGGTGCTCAGCGGGGATTTCCCCTAACGGGGATAAACTTCGACTCCCCGGGAGCGACCGAAAAAAATATCCCCCGCCGAAAGGCGAAGGATATTTTTGGTGCTCCAGCGGGGATTTCCCCTGACGGGGATAAACTTCGACTCCCCGGGAGCGACCAGAAAAAATCTCCCCGCCAAAGTGCTCCATCTCATAGGGAAACAAACTGAACCCCCAGGGGCACTACCGGTACGGAACAAACGGAATAGCCGCAAGCTATCGTGTGATGGCTTGCGGCTATTCATATTATAGGCTGTCTAAAATCGTTTTTAATGCATAGGGTTTAGCATATTTCAAATGCGCATCACTCACAAAAATGGTGTTTTCTTCTATTGGCTTTGTCCACATAGCCGGATATACTACTACTTTCTTTTTGCTATAACGCCCCTCTGCCCAAACTGATTCGTGATTAACATCGATATGTATGCCGGAAATCTGGAGAATTTGTTCCAAGGATTTCAAAAGATACTGCTGTTTTTCGTATGGGACTGCAGATACTCTTGCTCCTGTTTCTCCCCAGTTCAATAAATCAAGTGCAGCCTTACGATCGAGAACGCTGTGGATATATTGATTTCGATAGTGCTTTAGGCAGCTGTGGCAAGCGCTGTCACAGGTACAGCCTTCGAGAAGTTCTCGAGTTTTGGTAAGTAGCTGTCGAATAGAGGATTCAATGCTAACAGCATAACCGGCACCACTTGAAAGGCTATCATACAAGTAGATATCAACGAAATCTCCATTGCGATTTTGTCGAACACGAAAACCAGTCACAAGCTCTGTAAATTCAATGTCCAATTCCTGGCATGCTGCCAAGCGCAAGCCTTCCGCAAGAGACTGTCCAGCACGGTTAAGCCAAGAATTCCTGGTGGGATTAGTATCGATCTGCTGTCGATCCAAAGCAAATTCCAGAACAAGCATATCTGTAACAAAGTCATATCCAAGATTCACATTGATTGTATCGCTATGTTTGCAACGTGTTTTAATGAATTTGGATCTATACGGACGCAAAACATCCTTAAGGACTGCGGGGTCATCTCCGGGCATTGCAGCACCGCAGTCGCAGCAGATTGTGAATCCCTTACCACTAACACCATTGTTAAGCATGATGATTCGCTGATTGGGACGAACAGCCATTCGGATGTTGGCACATCCATTAACCGCCGTAACATCATCTGCATCGGGTAGTGTGGAATATAGAGGTTGCTGAGTTGCTGAGTATTCTTCATTCAATTGTGCCGTTTCAATGGATGTGGCATTTCGTGGTGCGAATCCCCATGGGCGTAGCATTGGCAACATATTTGTCAATGCTTTATTGCCGCAGAAAGGACAAGTATCAGGGTTATCCTCTTCTAAGCCAAACCAACCACACTGACTGCAGGTACGAATGCTTTTTCGGTAGCTTGCATCCTGAATAAATGCTTTGGCTGGAGATGCAGCAGTTCTTTCGCTCCGCTCTCCTCCGGGATAATACAAACCACCAATCTGGTAGGTCGTCTTATCAACAACAATCGCTCTGCCAGGCGCATATTCACCAATTGCAACATCCAACCCTCGTTCAACCTGATATTTTACCTTCCCGCTGACATCGGAAATATATGTGCTAACAACATTTTTGGGAAAAGAATAGGTAGGTATAACACCCTCTTCATAAAGCGCATCCAAAAGCGATTTTTTCCCAGAATCACTGCTATCATCTGTTTCAAACAATTCAGGATGATCATCTCGTTTTTGCTTCAGCGCCGACAGAGATTTTTCAAGTTCATCTTTGTAGCTACCTAATGCACCTTTCGATCCAACGGGCACAAGAATATCATCTTTACTAATTTCAAAGATTTCCAAAAAGCGGCTGAAAGGCTGTAGGTGTTCATCCAGAAATTCAATGGCAGGAATAGCATCCAAACTGTTTGATTTCTCTCTCAGATAGGTTTGAAGTGCAACCATACCAAGATGTCGCTGGGTGATTTTCTCGCTGCTGATATCAATCCACGGTTTTCTGGGATCGCCTCTGAACATAGGTACTGGGTTGGAAAAGTACAGTGAATCATGTGGTCCATCTTCGCAAAAAGTAACAATGGTAGACAGACTTGAGCCGCGACGGCCTGCACGACCAGCACGCTGCTGATAATTCTCACGCATAGGAGGAATATTCCGCAAACCGACAGCAACCAACGATCCGATATCGATACCTACTTCCATTGTAGTCGTGCTGCTTAGAATATCGACAGGCGCTTCGCCGTTCTGCAAAAAATCCTGAAACCGTAGCTCATACTGCTCTGTTCTGGACCAGAGTTCATCCCGCTGATCTTTATGGGAAAGTTGTGCAGTATGTTCTTCGGTATCAATTACACGAATGGTGTCACCTTGAAGCGCATCCTCAATGGGCTTACGCCAAAAATCCAATGCATCAATTTCTTCCGTTGTCATGGGATGAATCTTTTCACACTGACAACTTGGGCATTTCCCTTTCAGTAAATACGGCGTGAGCTCTGAACAGCGTTCACAACGGAACCACGTGTGTTCTAAATCAAAGCGCGGTTTTATACGAGAAAGGTCAATATAATACTTTCCGTTGGAAGACGAACCTTCATCCATAAATGTTTCCCGCAAAATTTGGCTCCACTTTGCAGCAACAGAATCATTATCGCTCCATCCCATTATTTCGCGGATATCGGTAGAAAACTTTTTGTTCTTATCAATGCCATATCCCACATAGTTTGGACGCACTTTTTCACGAATCACATCCGGGATGGTATGTCCAAGGATCACCGAAGTGTCACAAGTTGAAAGAATCCATGCGTTAAAGAATTCCATGAATTCTTCCTCACTTACTTCGACCCCTGCTTCCTCTAACGCATCAAGTGCATCCCATTTTGCAGCATCCGTAGGCTCTATCCAACTGAGGGCTGAATCAACCAGCGTATTATATCCCCCACAATAAAAACGAATGAGCTGTTCCTTCATTTGGGTAGGCGCATTATCAATGGTGAAGCGAGGAGTGTACTGTTGCCCACGTTTCTTTGCACGTGTGTAATTCTTCAGTGCCTGTGTTCCATGCTCAATTAACCGTTCTCGTTGTTTTTCTGTCTCGCTATCATGGAAAATTTGAACATGATGCTCCACAGCTACCATTGCAAAGTAGTCATAGAAATAGTTCATGGACTGCTCTGCAACTTCGTGTTCCATTCGATCAATGGCAAGCACCGCAAGCTGTCGGGCCGCAGTCATATCAGATGCGTCAGACATATCTCTTGCCAGCTTAGCTGCACGTTGGCGGCTATCTGAGAAAAGCAGAACTTTCCGCCCCTCGTTTGGAAGTCGATCGGGATCGCCTGTTTTCCCTGGAACCGCAGGTTGAGCTTGGAATTGCGCTTTAATCAGATTGAAGAAGGACTGGTTGCCTCTTGTATTAAAAGAGGTCAGTTGCATCTTAGATAGTTCATGCCGACAATGCGGACAGGTGGAAAATGTCAGAATGTCCGGTCGGGCCTTTGCTGTGAAGCCGCTATAATACAGCTTTCTGATGCCCTGCTTTCCATCCAAGGAATCATCAGAAAAGTCGATGAAGCCGCTTTGAACATCTAAGTAGCAAGGCGAAATTTTATTCTGTCCTTGACGTTCCGGCAATCGATAACCTGCAGACGGAATGAAAAGATGTATTTCTTTAACCTCATCTTCATTTATCATACCAGGTTGATGCCAGAGGTATGTACGTCTTCTGGCTTCAAAATCTTGCTTCAGCACAAAACCTCTGAAGAAAATACTACCGCACCGGCGATCATTGTATAACTCATAAATTGTGCTTCCGCATTCTTTGCAAGTAAGATTACCATCCGAAAAATAGACCTCACCCAATGTTAATCCGTTTTCCGTGTGCGAATGAGGACATTCTGGATTAGTACAAGCGTAAACGCCCTTGATTCCACGAAAAAGCATATGCATTCTTGCTGGAAACAAAACACTTCCACTTTCGCTTCGCGCCAAAGGTGCGATCGAAAGCATAACACTGACAGCGTGCAGGGCATCTTCTAAACTATTATCAGGAAAGATAGACTCCGCTAATTCTTGTAAAGAGACTGCTGTTCCGCGGCAAAGTTTGAACATTTGGCAGAATGGTACATAGTCTACCAGATGGTCGTATAGCCATTGGTATGCATCTTCAGAAGAAACGAATGGAGCAGGACTATTGGCAATACCTGTCCAAAATCCATTGAGTGCCATAAGGCGTTCCGGATCATCGCCCTCAAACGCATCCGGAAGAAATTCTTTAAATTTACTGAAGGGAATATGAACTGCACTTCCGCTGCCTATTTCCTCTCGTTCGCCAGTAAGATAACAGAACGGATGCATGTCGTCGGATGCAGTCAATTCATTTGCAAATGTCCTGACGGCCTTCCTGTCATTCTCGTCATTGTTGGGCATACTTGCAGTAGTCAATATAAATTGAACTCTACTGCGATTAATGCCCAAACGGTGGAATAAGCGCCGGATGAGCAATGATACCTCGCCGCCTGCAGAACCACGATACATATGCGCTTCATCAATGACAAATAGAAGCTTATTATTCGGATCTGCATTTAGCCATGCCTGAGTATCTGACCATATTTTATGCTCTCTTGGCCGAAGAAGCATATATTCAAGCATGGAGTAGTTTGTAATCAAAATATCGGGGCAGAATTGCTGCATTTCAAAACGAGTTACCAGTTCTGCATCCTCATCGTTCGGAATATGTTTTCCGTTATAGAGTTTTTCAAGAAATTCATCAAAATTTTCTTTGGCCGGTAGTTTTCCGTCCTTAATGAGTTTCTCTAAAAAAGCTTTTTCTTCGTCGTTTTCAGGATTGACCATACGAGAATATGTTGCCGCAAGTGAACGGTCCTCACTACGTCGGGGCTCCTTACCAGCATAAGGAGTTCTGCCGGTATACATGCCGAATTGAGGCCGGCGGGAATTATTTCCACATGCGGTGCGGAATATATTTATAAATCGGTGGTCTGGATCGCCAATCAAACGACGCAAACGACTAATCTGGTCAGAAACCAGGGCGTTCATAGGATACATGATAATCGTTCGGACACCACGCATAGCCCAACTATCAGGGTTATTTCTTGCTTCTGAAGCAAGTTTTGCCATCAAGGGCCACATAAAGCATTCTGTCTTACCAGAGCCTGTACCTGTTGACACGAACAAATCCTGACCTTCAAATGCCGCTTCCAAAGCGGAAATTTGGTGACAGAAAGGTGATGGATATACGCCAAGATTTGCATCTGATAGCGCCTTAAAATAGTCTTTCAGCCAATCAGGTAGCTTGGGAGATAACTGAATTCCGTTTGGCGAACTCTTGTAGGCGGGTGATGATTCAACATACGGTTTTTGATAAAGAACACCTTCTTGATTCAGCTTATTTTGTGCAGCAGACAGCAAGATAGGTGACTTCCCAAAATATTGAGACTTTATATAGTTTTCCAGAGCTTCACGCAGTTGCAAGTGAACTCCGTTTGCACCATTGGACATAATCATTCCTCCACAAAGCAGTAACCCATTGATTCCAACTCATGTTTGAACATAGGATAGATTTGCCTTGCCATCATTCTTGTAAAGACTTGGGGCGTTTTTGATGTAAAATCATATCGCACAGGCCAGCTATAGAGTTTGAAGAAGTTTTCTTCCGAAGGTGGCAGACGATAACCAAGTTTAATTTCTACCAGATTTCCCCTTGCCTTCGTTTTGATTTCTGGAAGTGTTCCATGTTTTTTTAGAAGTGATATTGCAATCCTTCTATATTCGCCGTGGTTGCCTGGAATATTCGAAAAATAGTCCCGCATTCTCCATTCTGGAATCGGTGTATTCAGAAATACCCCATTACTGTATCGATAAAATACAAAAATTTTATTTGGTTCACCATATCTTGCAAGGGATATATGGTCATTTTTTTCGGGAATCTGTTGCCAATACCCCCATTTAAATGGAGGATCAAGCCGCAGAAACTCTGAGTTATCTGGCCATTCTATTTGTTCCCATTCGCAATGCGCCAGCAGTTCTTCGAGATAGCTTTCAAACGACTGCTTCTGCAAACCAAACATTGATGATATTGTCCTGTCGGAAGTTGAAGTTTGAACGGAATAGAAACCCAATCCGCTCATAAATAACTTCAAGTCAGGTGAAATACCTCTGTGAAGAACAAGATCCCCATTTCCTCCAGTTGCAAGAGCGGCTGGGGATATTTGATAAGCGGAATGATAAAAGAACCCATTTCGCAGATAGATAGAGTACATTTCCTCAATCAGATCCGTCTTGTCATGCGGGAGGAGAAATCCAATCTTCGGATAAATGCCTTCATAAGCATCAAAAATCTGGCCAATTCTGCTTTTGAAGTGCTGAATAGAAACTGAACCTCCATCCTCGGTGTGATCCCAAAGCGAAGCGAGAGCCATTTGCCCAGCAACACTATAAACGACCCGACAAACCCATTCGTTGTCATCTGACTGCGGAATATTTAATTGCCTTCCAATTGAAACAATTAGGTCGTTTATCATATCGTTCACTCTTCCTCAATATATCTTGCAACTTCAGCTTTTACCGAACTGGAGATTCCGCTCTCGCCTTCAATAACATCCTTTAAGACATCCAATCTCCCGGTAAGTACGCAGAGAGGAAGCACACCAAAGAGCAGTTCCAAGTCCTTATCTTTTGCGGGATTCTCCAAAATGCATTTTGCATCGGACAGGACACGAGTTAACTGGCCCAATAGGAGTTTGCTAAGGCCCAAACGCTTAAATGCAGATATCCGGAGAGACTGTTTTTCCTCAGAAACATATGGTTGGAACTTCTCAGCGCGTTTACTTGGCCATGTCTCGAGAGCAGGTAAACTTCCTATAAAACATTCACTCAGGACGGGGAGCATGTAATTATAAAGGCCTTTCGGCTCAATAAGCATATCCGTAAGCACAAACGGCGCAGAGCCAACATGGCCGAGCAAAATATCTTCTCTGGATTGGTCTACTGCCTGGACTGCGGCGGCACCATGGTACTGCACCGAGCACACACCATGGATGCGGTGAAAAACAACTTTATGTGCTCCACCTACAAGAAGAAAGGCAAAGATGTTTGCTCCGGGCATTACATCAGAGAACAGGAACTCAGTGCCATCCTGCTGGATGACATCCGGCGTGTCACGCACTTCGCTCGTCAGAACGAACTGCGGTTTGCAGAGCACATCCGCAAGAAGCAGGGCAAGGAGGCACAGCAGGAGATCGCTATGCTCCAAAAGAAGATCGACACCATGCAGAAGCGCCAGGCCGAGCTGACGAAGCTGTTCAAACGGCTCTACGAGGACAGTGTACTTGGACGCATCCCGGACGAGCAGTATCGCATCCTGTCTCAGGAGTACACCACCGAGCAGAAAGAGATTCAAGAACAGCTCCCCGCCATGGAAGTAAGGCTTCAGGAACTGAAAGACTCCAGCTCCAATATTGCCCGGTTCATTGAGAATGCCAAGCGATACAGCGAGATCCCGGAGCTGACTGCTGAGATCCTGCGCATCTTCATCAAGCGAGTGGAGGTCGGTGAGCGTACGGAGAAATACTCCCGCACAGCACCGCAGGAGGTACGCATCTACTATCGTGACATTGGCCTGGTGGATGAACTGCCTGAGAATGTAGCTGATTCCTTGAAAGAAGAAATCCCGAACGAAGTCGCATGAGCAGAAAAAGGAGGCTGTGCCGAAACACAGCCTCCCTCCACAAGAACAAATATTAAGTTATATGGGTAGGTTCACAAATTGTCCCTATGGAACGCCGGAGAAAGGCGAGGAGATTTTTTGGTGCTCCAGCGGGGATTCGAACCCCAATAAAATCTAGTGTTTTCAGCGGTTATCTCCGTTTGACAACACTTTTGACAACTTTACGTTGCGTTTTACGTACCGGTTGACCTTGTTGTGAACCTGCTGTTTGCGCTTGTCCTCCAGGTCGGTGTAGATATCCTGCGTCATTGCGATGGTAGAGTGCCCGAGCAGATACTGCGCATCCTTGACATCGATATTCGCGCTGTGCAGCATGGATGCATATGCGTGCCGGAGTTGATGCGCAGTCGATTGGATGCCATGGCTCTGCTGGTATTTTTTTAGGCCGGATTCCAGCTCCGTCTTTGTCGGCAAACCGTCAGGGAAGAAGATGAATGTTTCCGGGTCGTCATAGTGCGGCAGGATCTCGATGACGTTATCCGGCAGGTCTAGGTAGCGCACGCCGGCTTCGGTCTTAGGGGATTTGAGAACCGGCTTTCGCGTGTCGGAATATGCAACGGCACGCGCGACGCGTGCAGTCCGCGTATCGAGATCAATATCTTTTTGCTTCAGTGCAGCGGCTTCTCCGCGGCGTGCGCCCGTGTACGCCATGAAATACGACATTCGTGCGAACAGGCTCTCTGTCTTGGATTCTTCGATTTTCTGCAGGTCGTCCGGCGGCGTCGGCTTTCTGGGTACGCGCGGGTTTCCTTTTGGGGTCGGGATCCCGATGCAGGGGTTTGCATCAATATCGCCGCAAAGGAAGGCATAGTTGAGGATCTGCCGTATCACAGATTTTGTGTTGTTGATGACCTTCTGCGAGTAGCCACGCGCGGCGAAGCGCTGCAGGAAGACGACGATCTGGTGACCGGTGATGTCCGTAACATACTGGTCGCCGAAAGCGTCCACAGCGCGGTTCTTTGCTGTTCTGTAACCGCATACGGTGTTTGGAGACAGGCGCGGTTCGCACTGCTCCCACCAGTCATCGGCGACGGCCTCGAATGTCCGTCCCTTGCCAGCAGCCTCGTTCGCGTGCTTTTCGCACTCACGGATATAGTCATCACGCTTTTGTTCGACTTCTTTGTCGGTTTTCCCATAGAAATACTTTCGCTCGCCATTGATGGTGTCAGACAAGACGATGCGGCCATCTTTGCGCAGCGTGTATTTTGTCCTTTTTCTTGCCATGGGCGTCCTCCTGTTGGGGTCTTGCATAGTGAGAAATTTGTACAATCAGATATTTACAATCCAGAAAAAGCGTCATAAAATAGAAGTAAGGGTGTGCATTATTTTGCGTGTCCAGAATATCGACAACAAATCTACTGTCCTGGTGCTGCAGCACTGGGGCATTTTTGTATAAAAACAAAATATGCGGACATTTATAAAGATAATAGCGCGCAGAAATATTTAATTACAAAAAACGCTTGATTTTGCAATTAAACAATGATATTATGCACCAAACCAGACAAAATAAGAGGATTTTAAAAAGCAAGAGGTATTCGCATGAAATATGAGTCTTTAAGGACATTATATTATAAGGATCCTGAACTGTATCAGCAGGAGTATGACAGCCGGCGGAACGGAAGAGCTACTATCCACATAGATTTTGATGTTTCGGGAAAACCGGCATTTTTTGAGGAAAATAATGAAGTAATTCTCCTAGCGTTTCAAATCATGTCATGCGACAAGAAGATTCTTTCGATCAGCAAGGATCTGCCGCCGATTGCGCTGCAGCAGTACAGGAAGAAGTGTCTGATTGACGAAATTGTCCTTACGAACAAAATCGAAGGCGTACACAGCAGCCGGAAAGAAATCGGTGAGGCACTTGCAGTACTCGATGAGCAATCCTCTGTAAGAGGGAAACGTCATCGGTTTATCGGGCTTGTCAATAAGTATAATAAGCTTACGAAAAGTGAGTCAGTGTCTCTGGCATCATGCGAAGATATCCGGAATATTTATGATGAGCTGGTACTGGAAGAAGTTGTTGCAGAGGATCCGCAAAACGCCCCTGATGGGAAAATCTTTCGGAAGGATCAGACTACCATTCGCAGCGCAACAGAGAAAGTGATCCACGCAGGCCTGACACCGGAGAGAAAGATTATCGAAGCAATGGAAAAGGCGCTTGCGTTTCTCCACGATGATTCCATACTGTGGCTATTTCGGATCTGCATTTTCCATTATATGATTGAATATATCCACCCGTTTTATGATGGGAATGGACGGCTGGGTCGGTTTATTCTGAGCTACTGCATTGCGGAGAAATGTGAGAGCCTGAGTGCCTATCGCATTTCGGAAACGGTGAAAGAAAACATCAAAGACTATTATGAAGCGTTTCGGGTCTGTAATGATCCGCGCAATCTTGGCGATTTGACGCCGTTCCTGTTGATGATGTTGGAAATGCTCTTGAAAGCCATGCAGGAACTTGTAGATGGGTTGCAGAGACGGAAAATTCTGTTGGGTCGATATGAGAAGCTGGTGGGCACTTTTCCGGAGAGTGAAAACGAAAAAATGCACATGCTCTACATTTTTCTCGTTAGGGCAGCACTGTTTTCGGAGGACGGAATATCTACTGCCGAGCTGCAGGAGGTTTGTGGAATCAGCTATGGAACACTTCGGAAGCTGCTGGATACTGTGAGGGATCAAGGACTACTGATCCAAACAAAGCGGGGGCGGGAAAACTGTTTTGAGATGGATCTGAACCTTCTGGATGAAAGATTCATGAAACAGAACTAAACTTTCGCGTTTGCATATTGCCCCGGTGCGCTGCACCGGGGCAATTCTTATTTCTTATTTGATATCCGGTACCGTGGGAATTGCATCTTCTCCTGGCAGGACGGTGCTGCAGAGCGTTTCGATAGCGCGTGCAAGCTCTTTGGCCTTGTCGGCGCTCATAATAAGAGAGGCGACAGGCTCCTTTGTGACTTTGTCGAGTTTACCTGTGCCGTCGAAACTGGGACACTGTTGTGCGAAGCAAAGCACAAATTCGTTGCCATTTCCGCTGAGAGCACAGCTAAAGCCGTTTGTGTACTGATACATAGCTACCTCCATTATTACATTTGCATCAATTCATCCGCGTCATCCAGAGTTTTAAACTCTGCGACTTCGGAAGATTCAGTGTGCCATTCGCACGGTCTGTAATCGTCAAAACGAATGATTTGCCCCTGATTATAGTGCGGCGGAGCAGTAGTGACAAACGGGCATTGCATTGGGATTTGCAGCTTATCAGCGATCTGGGAAAGTGTATTGAGCGTGAAGTTTGTCTCGCCCTTCTCCCATTTTGACACGGTGCTTTGAGACACGCCCATATAGTCGGCGAATTCTTTTTGATTCATGTGGAGATCAAAGCGTTTTTTGCAAATCTCCGCGGCGATTACTCCCTGCAGTCCTGCGAGCTTGATTGCGGCCGGGGACATGGATTTTGAAAGCGCATCCAGTAGTGCGTAGGTGTTAGGCGTTTTCATGGTTATCTCCCTTTCTGGCTTCTTCGAGGCGTGCTTTTGCTGGCTCGATATACTTGGTGTAGTCGGTATTCCGCTTTCCTCCTCGCTCATAGAAGGTCAGCAAAAGAATCGGCTGTTGGTTTTGCAGGAACGAATATAGCACTCGTATGTTGTACCCGTTGCCTGTAAGATGCATACTGAACAGGCCGTTGCCGATGGATTCAAACTCTTTAGACTGTACTGCTTGCGCACCGAACATGGACAGCATTTTTAACTGCCGGATGAGTGTAGCAAAAAGCTTTCCTTCAATACCGGTTTCGGCAATCAGCTCGACCAACTCTTGATAAAATTCACGAGTATACAGAAGTTCACCGAGTATGCTGCATAGCCAGGATAGCACTTCTTCTCTTTTCATTCTATGTACCTCAGCGCAATAATATTACTTTTAGAGAATAATATCAATAGAAATGATAAAAAAATTCGCGGATAGAATAAAATGTTCACATTTTTGGCATAGATTTGCCTTGCGGCACTTCATTCTCCCTTAGTCAGGAAATGCCGCCTGTACAGCTCTTTCAATTCATCGGAGGTGTAGTTCGTGCCGAACCGGCGATTGATGAGGCCGCGCGTGAGGCCCCAATTCCAGCCGTATTTGTGGACCAGGCGGTACATGACGCTATAGATTTCTGTCTGCATGCGTGCCACGCCTCCTCACACGGCGCTTTCTTCGCTGATCGCGCTGTCGATCATCTGCTGTAGCTTATCGCGATCCCACAGCAAGATGCCGTTCTTTTCGGCAAGCTGTTTTGCACCGGCGGTAAAATAATTATTTGTCATCACAACACCAACATGGCAGTTGTACATGCTTTTACCGGCGCACACTTCCTGCACTGGCGTGTTCCCCAGCGCGGAAGAATAGCATTTACACTGGATGGCATAGCGCACGCCTTCTTTTTCGGCAATCACATCAACACCTTGGTCTCCAGAACCAGGCGTCACAGACACGTTGACAAAGCCGTTTTTTCGCAGCAGGTCAGCGCAATAGTTTTCAAATTCATGGCCTTCCATACCGTCGGTTTCGGAAATGTCGGCGCCCGGCACTGTACCTTCGCAACAAACCGTGCTGTCAGCGGCCGCGTATGTGTTTATAACACCGCATTCCGCAAATAACTGGTTGCGTAGTTTAATCGCAAATCCCATGGTCTCGTCATCGAATTCGTTTTTGTGTTTTTCAATCTCATCTGCAAATATGCGGCATAGGCTTTCTACATGGCTGCGGCTGTTTCTGTATGTTGTTTTCGCCGCTTTTTTTACGCTGTTGTAATGCCGTTCGATAGCATCTCTTGTGTGCCATTGCTTGTTATTGACGAAAATGTCGTACTGAATAGATGGTTTCAAAGTGAATGGCACACGATCTTCAAATGCAATCAATTCATGTGTTTCGGACAGCATGGAATGATAGTAGGACAAAAACGTTTCGATGTCGTCAGCCTCGTTCGCCAATTCTGTAGATGCCTGCGCTTTTGCGATCAGATCTTGAACCGTTGAGTACATCTTTGTTTTCCTTCGCTTAGACGCTAAAAAAAGAGCAGCGCCGCTGCCGACAAGAAGTATACCATCCACAGCGAATCCGACCGTGTCGTTTATAACGCCTATCATGAAAACCGGAAATGCCAACGAAAAGCATATGACTCCGATCCACTGCAGCCCGTCAAGCTTTTGCTTGTTCTTCACAATCAATCCCTCGTTTCTGTTCTTCCTTCAACTGTTTATGTTTCATCCTTCTGCCATGTAGCAACATAGACACACGGCTGATAATTGAAAAATAGCATATTTCGGGCAGTATTGCAATAAGTTAGCAAAAAACGTTCGGAATACCGAACGTTTTCAACACGCAGCCGAAAAATGTGGTAGGATTATGGCGAGGATGAAAAACAATGTACGGGAGTATAGAGAATACAAAGGCGTCAGCCTGCGGTGGCTGGCCAGAAAGGTGGGGTGTGGGACAAGCACACTGTGCGACATAGAGTGGGGCAAGAGCATCCCGAACGTCCGCCTCGCCATTCGGATCGCGCGGGCGCTGGGGACGACCGCGGAAAATTTGTGGGAGGGAGAGCTATGACGGAAACAGAATGGAGGACGTACTTACGGAGCGAGATCGAGCGGCTGCTGGATGAAGCAAGCGAACAAAAGCTACGGCTGACGCTGGCACTGCTGCGCGCAGCGTAAAGAAAAACAGAAAAGCAAAGAAAGAGGAGCAGGAAATCAATCCTGCTCCTCTTTCGCGTTTTCGGCGGTGATCTGCCGGGCAAAGTCCTCGATGTCGGCCCAGCGCTCTTCCGGAAGACGGGCCAGTGCCAGAAGGAAACGGCGCTTAAAGTCGTCACCTGCGCCAATGGTCGCTCGGCCGACGAAGTCCATGATCTCTTCGTCGCGCGTGGTCGCCGTAAACATCTCGCCGTCGCCGGTGCGCAGCCAATGTTCGTCAACGTGGAACTCGCGGCAGATGGAGACGATAGCGGAATCGGGCGGAATTCTCTGCCCAGTTTCCCAACCGGCGATTGTTGACTGTCTGACGCCTATCCTTGCTCCGAAATCGGTTTGATTTAGGCCGACGTGGCTGCGCAGTTCTTTTATTTGATTTTGCACATTATAGGCCTCCTTTCGAAATGAATATACCACACGGCATATCACATTGCAATATTTTTTCGAAAAAACGAGATAATTTTATTGACATGGATATTGCGGAGTGATAATATGGAATTGCAAAGAGATTTACATCAAACGCAAAGCAATGCAGCAAAGTGCGAGGAGGTGACGAAAATGCTGACGAATAACGAGCGGAAAACCATCGAGCGGCTGGCGGCCATGATGCAGCGCATGGACGAGATGCAGAAGGCGCAGCTTTGCGCCTTCACGGAGGGGCTGGCGATGGCGCTGGAGCACAGCAAGCGCGCGTCGTAAGGCGCGCGCAATCCGTTCGATTGGAGGTGAGAACATGAGAAAAATTACTGTCTTTGATTTTTGCAGCCAGATTGGAGCGGCCAGCGATGAAGTTCCCGTCGTGGTGAAAGCTGGCGCACAGGTGATTGGCCGTTTCAGCAGCATGTACAGCATTCCTTCCAAGGCCGCGCCGGCTGTGCTGGACGCCAAAGTCAATTTCGTGACGCTGAAATGCTCCGAGATTATCATCCAAGTCAAATTAAAAGACTACAACAGCAAGCTGTAACTACCGATTGGAGGTGAGGACATGTACACCCTGAAGACGCTGGTCGCCGTTGGCGTGATCTGTTGCTTTGTTGGCTTCCTTGTATGCCTTGCGATCTGCAAGCACATCTGCGATAGCTGCCTGAAATCCACGTTCGAGCGGGAGCGGGCAACCGAGAAGATGTATACAGATGCACTCGAGCGGCTGTCAGGTGACCAGCGGAATGATGATGGATGCAGCGAGTGACACTATGGCAACGATTTTCGAGAACAGGGCATCTTTTTCGGCCTTTCTGGCCTGCTCTTGCGCGGAAACGGCCTGCTGCCTTGCAATTTCCGCGCGCTCGGATGCGGCGTCAGCGATTCGGCGGAGCTCGGCGAGTGACTGCGTGTGGTCAGAAATCTCCTGAAGCAGTGCCTGTTGCTCGCCGAGTAACGAACGATAATTTGGCACTTGTCCAACATCGGGAATGACCTTCCCAAGTACGAGGTCAGGAATCTTCAAATGCGTTCCGTTAAAGTCGAGATAATCATTTGTGTTTGAAGCCATTTTTTCATCTCCCTTTGGTTGAATATTACCATTGCGGAAGATGGAAAACAAGAAAATGTGTTAATTGGAGGTGAGGACGTGAGACCCACAAGAGCCGGATACATCATGCTATCCATGGCGACGCTGCTGAATTCGATCACGTTGGCGATTCTGGTGTGGTCGAAACTTCTGGCATGACACCGCAGAAATAAGCGAAGGAGGTACAGCGTGGAAAACATCGTGAGCATCCTGTCCGGGCTAGGTGTTGAAATCCCGTAGGAGCTGGTTCCCGCTTTGCATAAGGAAATCGCGGAGAACTACAAGACGGTCGCGGAGTTTCAGAAGCTCCGCAAACAGCTCGACCGGTTGAAAAGCGGGCTGCCGGACACGGCCGCAAGCTATGCCAAGCTGATGGTCGCAAGCAATGGGAGGCAGAGCGCGGTACTGCTCGACGGCGTTATGATCGGCGTCGGCGTTGACGGTATCCGCCTCGACGTGAAGGAAGGTGTAGCGGAGCTGAGCATTACCGGCATTGATGTGGCGCGGTTCCGCGCCGGGACAGAAGAGGACTTTGAGCGCTTTTGCACCGGATTGTCAGGGAATGAACTGAGCGGAGAATGATAGCCGGTTCATCTGATTTCAAAAAGGAGAAAGGTACATATGCCGCGAGAAAAAGAAACCTTCCGGCTTGAGCTGGAGGAAATCCTGAAGTTCACCGGCGGCCGCCGGGTGTTGACGGTGACAGACGTCAGCAATTATACAGGGCAAAGCCGACGGGTGTGCCGCGAGCGGTACAACGTCAGCGGGAAAGAGGGCATCAGCGCCGTGGCGCTCGCCCAGATGCTGGCCAGATAGGTCAAGAGAAAGGAGAAACCAATGAAAGCAACAGGAATCATCAGAAGAGTCGATGACCTCGGCCGCATCGTGCTGCCGAAGGAGCTGCGCCAGACGATGGGCATCCGGGCGGGTGATCACATGGAGATCTACACAGACGCGGACAACATCATCCTGCGCAAGTATGCGCCGGGCTGTGCGTTTTGCGGAAGTGTGGACGGCGTCCGGCATATCCACGACGTGCCGATGTGCGCTATCTGCGCGAACAACATGCAGATGCTGTACCGAACGGCAGAGGGGAGTGACGACGAATGAAGGTATTCGGAGATCCGCGCGCCAAGGCGAAGCTGCGCCGCTACATCATCTGGGGTATCGAGGACGGAATCGTCTGCGCGTCCTTCATTGCCAGTATTGCGCTCGCCGGGTGGGTGTTCCACCTTATCTTCTCGGTCCTCGGCGTCGCATGAGACGTCCGGAGGTCGTATATATGTCACCGGCAGAGCTGGCCATGCGACGCCGGAATGACCGCTGGGCAGCGCATGGCCGCGCGCGGGTGGCGCTCCCGGGGCGCAAGGCCGTGGTCGTACCGTGCGCATCGCCGTTCGCGGCAATCCAGTGTGCGGCGGAGCTGTGGGGCGTCCCATGGCAGGAAGTCGTCCACGGGGCGCGCGTCATGTGGGCGCCGCCGGAGACATAAAAAGACACCGCCTGCGAAGATCGTCAAACCCGCAGGCGGTGAAAACCCAATAGCGCACAGGGCGCGCTACACTATATATATTATAGCATACAGTTGCCCGCCCTGCAAGCCGAAAAACGCTGACGCCGCAAGGCGTTTTCAGCTTCGGTAAGACCAATTACTAACTCGACCGGAGACAGACAGGGAGGCAATCATGCCGTATGTACATCGCACCGTCGTGTGCGGGGAAACGGTCGAGCACCGCAAGATGTATTCATCCCGTGTGCACAGCAAGGAAGTCAAGCCGCGCAAGCGATCATCCGAGAAGGAGACCTCCAAGTGTCAGGAGCGCATCAACGAGCGCGTGGCAGAGGAGCACCTGCGCTGGCTCATCAACTGCAACTACCATTATGGCGACTTCCATCTGGTGCTGCACTACTGGTGCAAAACCATCACATTAGAGCAAGCCGAGCGGGACAGAGCCGCGTTCTTCCGCGAGCTGCGCAAGGCCTACGCCAAAGCGGGCAAGCGCCTGAAATACATCGCCGTGCTCGAAACCAAGCACATGACGAACGTGCATCATCACATCCTCTTGCCGCGCTTTGACGCGCAGATCATCGCCGCCGCCTGGACAAAGGTGACCAATGGCGCGGGGTCTATCAGCTTCCAGATGCTCGATGACCGCAAGAACCACGCAAAGCTCGCGTCCTACCTCATCAAGGAATCGCGATCCACCATGCGCCGCTGCCGCGAGCAGGGCATCCGCCGCCGGCGGTACACCTGCAGTGCCGGCATGGCGAAGCCGGAGATCCGCTATCAGGTGGCCAAGGCAGAGACGTGGCGAAAAGAGCCGAAGGCCAGACGGGGGATGCATCTCTATCGCTTTGACGATGGGTCTGAGTATAAGAGCGGCTGGCATGAGCTGAGCGGCTGGCCGTGGCAGGAGTATTACGAGATCAAAGACACCACATAGGAAGGAGCGTCCACAATGGGCATCAGCATGGACAGCCTGCCGCCGCGCTATCAGAAACAGGCGGCGCGCAAGCTGGATCCTGTGGCGTATGAAAAGGCGCTGCAGTTTTTCCACGCCGAGGAGTCGGCGAAAAACCCAGCGCGTCAGGCACAGGGGAGTATCAGCCGTGCGACCGGGGAAGGCTTTGAGGCGCAGATCCTCACGGCCTGCGCGTATTACCGGGCGCATGGCATCGCGGAGATCGACAAGACGCCGGAGCCGATCAAGGTCATTTCCGGCCGGCATCAGAATCCGAGCGGCTGCTGGTCGTTCGAGGCGGTTTTCACCAAGCAGGCGCAGCCGGATTTTCAGGGCACGATATGCGGCGGCAGCAGCGTGGTGTTCGAGGCCAAGGCAACAGACAAAGACCGCATCCTGCAAAGTGCGGTCACGGAAGAGCAGGCGCGTGCACTGGAATCGCACGCCAATATGGGTGCGCTGGCGTTTGTGCTGGTGTGCCTGCGCGGGCGCGCAGTGTATCGTGTCATGTGGGAGGACTGGCAGAACATGAAAGAACTATTTGGCCATAAGTACATGACGGCCGTGGAGCTGGAGCCGTACCGGGTGCAGATGCGTCAGGGCGTGATCCGGTTTCTCGGCGATCCGGAGTGAGGTGGGCACATGGCAATCAAAAACTATACGACGAAAGTGGACGTATATACGTCCATCGGGGAAATCCAAGGCGCGCTTGCACGCCACGGCGCCACCAAGATCATGATTGACTACGATAATGGCAAGCCGCAGGCGATCGCGTTTGGGATCGACACGCCGGTTGGGCCGCGTGGCTTCCGCCTGCCGGCGGCCGTAGACGGAACGCTGCGAGTGTTCGCGGCGCAGAAGATCAAGGCCGACCGAGAGCAGGCAGAAATGACCGCGTGGCGGAACGTGCGCGACTGGGTGCTGGCACAAATGGCGCTGATCGAATCCTGTGATGTGCCGATGCAGCAGATCTTCCTGCCGTATATGGCAGATGATCGCGGCCGGACGGTGTACGAGCTGTATGCCGCCGGGCAGCTCGCACTCGGCGCGGGGGAGGATGCATGATGCTGCGCACACAGGAGACACTTGACGGCGAGATCATCGTTGACAGCTTTGCCGGTGGCGGCGGCGCGTCCACGGGAATTGAGCTGGCGCTGGGGCGAATCGTCAATGCGGTATGCGCTGCCCACGTGGTCAAGTACAAGCGGGACGAAGTCGGCACACGGCCGTCGGAGCCGCTGCCGACACAGACAGCGGGCGGCGTGTTTGGCTGCTGCAAGGCAGTGCTTTATAAAATCAGCACATCCGAGCGGCTGCACCATTGGCCGCAGATCCGCGACTTGCTGAACCTGTACTGCGGCTATGCGCTGGGCGAGGACGATCTGCTGCTCCTGTCAATCGGCGGGGCGCCGTACTATATCGCAGACATTGGCCTGCGGATGCTGTCGCCTCGGGAGCTGTACAACGCCATGGGCTTTCCTCCGGATTACATCATCGACCATGATGCGGCCGGAAAGCCATACCCGAAGACGCAGTAAGTAGCCAGATGCGGCAATGCCGTCTGCCCGCCGATGGCTGCGGCCGTTGTGGCAGCGAACCTACCGGAGTATGCCATGTCCGGGAAAATTGAGACGATGGCCGCACTCGCTGATGCGGTGGCTATGTAAAAAACAAAGGAGGACAACCATGAAAATCTACATATCAGGGAAAATCGCCGGTGATCCGAGCTATAAAGAGAAACTCGCCCGAGCGGCTGCACAGCTTGAGCGGCTGGGCGCGACGGTCATCAATCCGGCCACAGCGCCGGAGGGGCTGGACAAGCTGGACTATATGCGCATCTGCTTCGCTGAGATGGAGGCGGTGGACTACGTCGTGTTCCTTCCGGACTGGTCGTCTTCGGATGGCGCGAAGCTGGAACGCGCGTGGTGCGACTATGTTGGCGTGCCGACGGCAGACTGGGACGCTTTTCGGGTAGACATGCTTTTGAGGAAGTCGCATGGTTACACATTCCGCGAGCTGCTGGCGCTGGAGCATCCGGACGCGGTGGGCGAAAGATTTGTTGGCGGGTGCGCCAGTTGCCCGAAAAGCTACGGTTATGAGCCAGGAAACAAACAGTGTCCATACGAATACGCGGAGTGGTCAGAAAACAAAGAGCTGTTGTGCGCCACGTGTTGGGATCGCATCGTCCCGGGAAGCGAGGCGTTGCCGAGTGAGTAAGGCCGTACTTATCAGCATCCGCCCGAAGTGGTGCGGGCTGATCGCCAATGGCAAAAAGACCATTGAGGTGCGCAAGAGCCGCCCAAAGATAGCGACACCGTTTAGGTGCTATATCTACTGCACCAAAGATCGGCACCTGACGTTTTATCGAGGCAAGCGGTATTGTTACGCGGATGACCATGCGCACAACGCATTTGATGTCCCTTGCATCGGGGCAATCATCGGCGAGTTTGAGTGCTATGACATTGTCCACCTCCTCCGTTTTGGCGGCAGCGTCAGCCCGGAGAGATATGGCATATGCTTGCAGGATTGGAGCGTTATCACGGCGGATGAGATTTTTGATGACGCCTGTTTGCCCCGCGATGAGGCCGAGGCGTATCTCGGCGGGCGCGAAGGCTGGGCATGGCGCATATCAGGCTTGCGAATCTATGATAAGCCTCGCACACTGAGTACGCTTCGCCGCCCGTATGAGTGCGATGGTTGCGATGCGAAGTGGGCAACTGACTGCAACGCTTGCCATGACAAGGGCAAAATCAAGCGCCCGCCGCAGAGCTGGCGCTATGTGGAGGCGTGAGGATGACTGTGCGGTTATATACTTCGGGCCACATGCTCGCTTTGATTTGTATCGTGCTGACGCTATTTACAAGCGTGGTGCTGTACGAGCTCCTCGCGGGTACCTACGATGTAAATATGAAACAGAAAGGAAAGCGGCGTGATGCCAGCAAGCCGCGCAGGAAGGAGGAGAAAATAATGGATGACTACATTGGCCGCGCGTCGATGATGGGGCAGCTCACATCAACCGAAATGCAGCGGAAAATGAAGCAAGCGTCTGGCTCGGAGGCGTATGACGAATTTCTGCTGCTGTTGAATAGTGCGCCCGCCGCCGACGTTGTGCCGGTGGTGCACTGCCGCCACTGCCGATCCTACAATAAGCCGCGGCTGGGATGGTGCTCAGTCCACCTCGACCGAGAAGGTCCGGACGACTTTTGTGGCTATGGCAAACGAAACGAGGTGACTTAATTGGACTGGAAGCGGGAGGCGGCCGATGAGCTGCGCAACTACATGAACCGAAAGGCGGCAATTGCAAACATCAGCGGTCAGATCGCTGACCTGGCGACGGAGATCACGAGCATCCGCAGCGCCTCGGCGGACGGCAATCCGGTCGCAGGCGGCTCGAATGGCCGGGACGATGCGCTCGTAAACAACATCCTGAAACGTGAGCGGCTGGAAGAGGCGCAGCGCTTGACCGAGAACCGGGTGCGCCGCGTGGATCGTGCCTTGAATCAGCTCTCAGAGCGGGACCGCTGCGTGCTGCAGCGCTTTTATATCACGCCGTGCATCGGCGGCGTCGAGCGGCTGTGCCGGGAATTGGCCATCGAGAAGCCAACAGCATACCGTTGGAAAGACAGCGCGCTGCGGAATTTCACGATTATCATGTATGGCCTCACGGAGAGCTGACGAAAAGATGAGAAAAAAGTGAGACGATTTTTTCGAAAATCTGTGTTAAAGTGATATCGCGGGATTGTGAGAGAGACCAATCCCACACCTTCCATTATGATATACCTCTCTTCCTTTGATCCTTTTTGCAGAATGTACGCATGGCTTTTCCTCTTGTCTCTGTCAACTCCGGTTTTCTCATGTCTCTCAACAAAGCAAAGCACCGGCCTGGTTTCGGGTTCGGTGCTTTGTGCATTCTGGTGCGGTTATGAATCTGAAACAACTTACCTACAAACTGCAGGCGGCGCTGAACCAGCGCGGCGAGCATTACAAAGTCAATCAGTTACAGCACTACTCCGAGCGGCTTGGCCGGATGGTAACAAAATACGTGCTGGAAAAGGCAGAAACCGATGAAACCGGGAAGCATATCAGCACGCGCGTACTGGAGACTTACAGCATGGCGGATGTCGTAAAAACGCTGGCGAAAATCTATAGCGGGTGATCCCATGAATCTCACGCCAAAGCAGCGCGCTTTTGCGGATTTTTACATCGAATTGGGCAACGCGACCGAGGCGGCGCGCAGAGCGGGGTACTCGGCGAAAACCGCCAAATCCATCGGAGCGGAAAACCTGACAAAACCTGACATCAAAATCTATATAGCGCGGCGGCAGGAAAAAATCGAATCCGAGCGCACGGCATCCCTGAAAGAGATCCAGGAGCTGCGCACGGCGATCATGCGTGGGCAGGAAAAAGACCAGTTCGGCATTGAAACCTCCATCGCTGACCGCCTCCGTGCGGCGGGCGATTTGGAGAAGTCGCTGCGTATCAAGGAAGAGCAGGAAACAAAGGCAGCAGCACGCGCATCCGCACATTATGAGCTGCCGGCGCGCGTACTAGGCCGGGCATTTGTCGACATCAACCGGCGCATTCAGCCGAACATGACGTATGTCTTTGAAGGCGGCCGCGGCGGCCTGAAATCATCGTATATATCCCTGAAAATCGTCGAGCTGCTGAAAAACAACCCGACGATGCATGCCTGTATCATCCGAAAGATGGGCAACACCCTGAAAGACAGCGTGTATGCCCAGATGAAATGGGCGATCAACGAACTGGGGCTGTATGATGAATTCAGCTGCAAGCTGTCGCCGCTGGAAATCATCCTGAAAGAAACCGGCCAGACGATCTATTTTCGCGGCTGTGACGACCCGCTGAAACTGAAATCCATCAAGCCGCCGTTTGGGTATATCGGCATCCTGTGGAAGGAAGAAAAAGACCAGCTTTGCGGGCCGGAAGAAGAACGTTCTATCAACCAATCCGTGCTGCGCGGCGGAGCGGATTCCTACGACTTTTCGTCCTATAACCCGCCGAAATCCAAGTCCAGTTGGGTCAACAAGGAGCGGCTTGTCCCGGATCCGGGGCGCGTTTTTCATCATTCCAGTTACACGGAAGCGCCACCGGAATGGCTGGGCGCAAAGTTTATCGCCGACGCGGAACACCTGAAGGAAGTCAACCCGGCCGCGTACGAACATGAATACGAGGGCGTGGCCAACGGTGACGGCGGCAGCGTCTTTGACTATCTGGAACTGAGGGAAATCACGGACGAAGAAATTTCGCATTTTGACCGCATCTTTCAGGGAGAGGACTGGGGCTGGTATCCCGATCCGTACTGCTTCATTCGCTGCTACTACGACAGCGACCGCGAGGCGGTGTATATCTTCGCAGAACACTACGTCAACAAGGAATCGAACGAGCAGACGGCGCGCTGGATCATCGAGCACGGCTATGACGATTACACCATCACGGCCGATTCGGCCGAACCGAAAAGCGTCAACGATCACCGCGAAATGGGTCTGCCGGTCACCGGCGCCGTTAAAGGTCCGGGCTCAATCGAACACGGCATGAAGTGGCTGCAGCGTCGGCGCATCATCATCGACCCGGTGCGCTGCCCGAATGCAGCGAAAGAATTTTCGGAATACGAATACGAGCGGGACAGGGACGGCAACGTCGTCACCGGATACCCGGACGTAAATAACCATAGCATCGATGCCACGCGGTACGCACTGGAACCGCTGACGATGCGCAGGGGGGCAATTGCATGACTGTAAATATTTTGGGGACGGAATATAAAATCATTGAAGCCGCGGCGGCCGAAGATGCAATGCTTGAGAAATGCGATGGTTACTGCGACAAAACGGTAAAAACCATTGTTATTTCAAAAAAGGCCAAAGACTGCGATCTGAAAGATTTTAGCGTCTATCAGAAAAAAGTCGTGCGTCATGAGATCATTCATGCGTTTCTGTATGAAAGCGGGCTGTCCGAAAACTTTACACATCCGGAATACGGCCATGACGAAACATACGTGGATTGGATTGCTTCGCAGTTCCCGAAAATGTGCGAAGTATTCAAGGAGGTTGGCTGCCTGTGAAAATCAATATCCCGCTGGACAGTGTGAAGAAGCAGATCCGTGAAGAATTCCGCATTGCGCCGCTGGTAACGCCGGAAATGCGCGAAGCGGAAGACCTGTGGATGCAGATCTGGATGGGCACCCCGCCGTGGGCAAACGATCAGGATCGCACCATCAATTTTGCAAAGGCAGTGACCGGCGAAGCTGCGCGTCTTGCGACGATGGGCGTCAGCGTCGAACTGTCCGGCTCGGCCCGCGCGGATTGGCTGCAGGAACGTCTGAATGAAGAACTGATTCCGTTCCTGCGTGACATGGTGGACGTGGGCTGCGCTGCTGGCATGTTCTTGCTGAAGCCCACGCCGGACAGCATCGGCCTGTACACGCCGCCGGAATTTACGATCACGGCTGTGGATAACCGCAAGCGTGTGATCGGCGTCGTGCTGTATGACACAAAGGCAACGCCGGATTATTACTACGTCAAGGCCGAATACCACCGCTACGACGGGACGCATTATGTGGTTTCCAACCGCGCGTTCCGGCTGACGAAGGGCAAAACAGCGGCATCCCGTGCGAATCTGGACGAAGTGCCGGATTGGGTGGGCATCCTGCCGGACGCCGTGCTAGATGATACCGCGCCGCTGTTTGCCGTGTGCACCATGCCGGACGCCAACAACATCGACGGCGGCGCTTGCGGTATGTCCATCTATGCCAACGCCTTGCCGGAGCTGCGCGGGCTGGACGTCGCATGGTCGGCTATGGTGGACGAAATTCAGGATTCCCGGTCGATCGCCCTTGTGGATGACCGGCTGCTGCGCGAGCCCGGCCGGAAAAATGTTTCCGTGCGGCTGCCGCGCTATGTGCAAAACGTTGCCGGTTCAGCGGCGGAAAGTTTCTATCAGGAAATCGACCGCAAGCTGAAAACCGGAGAACGCCAGACCGGCATCAATATGCTGCTGCAAAGCCTGTCGACCAAGTGCGGCTTTTCCGAAGGCTATTTCAGCTTCAACGAAAAGCAGGGCCTTGCCACTGCGACACAGGTGGAAGCTGATGACCGCCGCACCATCCAGCGCATTAAGGACATCCGTGACCGCATCCAGAATGCTGTGGATGACCTGATTCAGGCGCTGAATGACTATGCCGATATCTACGACCTGGCGCCGTATGGTACGTATACCGTGGCGTACAATTTCGGAGACATCACATACAGCTACGAAGAAGACCGGCAGAACACAAAAAGCCTTTGCCAGCTCGGCGTTTTGCCGTGGTGGATGTATCTGGTGCGCTTTGAAGGATTCAGCGAAGACGATGCGAAAGCGGCCTATGCCGAAGCCAACACGGCGAAACCGGGGCTGTTCCCTGATACCGAATGATCACCCCGGAACAGTTCCAGGAGATTGGCGAAACCCTGCTGCCGCTGCTGGACGACCTGACGGAATGGATCGCCCGCGACATGATCGAGCGCTTCATGATCCGCTTCGGCCGCGGCGAAAAGAAGCTGCTGACCGGCACGGATGAATGGCAGGCGTGGGTGCTGAAACAGGCCGGCGGGAATCTGGACGAGATCCAGAAGGCGTTGGCCAAAAGCACCGGCAAATCGCAGCAGGAGATTGCGAAGATCTTCAAGGATAGCGGCATTCAGGCGGCAAAGGCAGACGCCGAAGCTGCCGCTGTGACGTTTTCCGGCCTGTCGCCCCGCATGATGGCGATCATTACAGACGCCTATGAACGCACGGCCGGTGAAATATCCAACATCACGCGCACGACTGCCGGTGCGACCAATCAGGCGTTTATCGACATCTGCGACGCGGCATATTGGAAAGTGCGCACCGGCGCGCAGTCCTACACCGCCGCCATGCTGGATGGCATAAAAGAGCTGGGGCAGATGCAGCCGATCGTGCGCTATCCGTCCGGCCATAAGGACACGCTGGAAGTGGCGGTACTGCGCTGCATCCGCACCGGCGTGGCGCAGTCATCCGGTAACATGACGATCCAGCAGTGCAAAGACATGGGCTGGAATCACGTGCTGGTGTCGCAGCATCTGGGCGCGCGCGTATCCGATACCGATCCGATCGCCGATCATGCCGGCTGGCAGGGCAAGGTGTACTGCATCGATGGCAAGGGCGCGCAGTTTGATAACCTGCTGGATGCGACCGGCTACCCGGAGAACCCGCTGGGCCTGTGCGGCTATAACTGCCGCCATTCCTTCACGCCGTTCCTGCCGGGCGTTAGCCGGAATAATAACAAGCCGATCGATACCGAAGCCAACCGCCGCGCGTATGAGCTGTCGCAGACGCAGCGCGCGATGGAACGCCGCATCCGGGCGCAGAAGCGCAAGTGTGCGGCGCTGCACACAGCCGCGAAAAGTTGCGAAGATCCGGCAGCCAAGGCAAAATTGCGGGAGAAATACACGCAGTCCACCAAGCGCCTGCAGGAGCAGAACGCGGCCTACACGAAGTTCTGCGCCGATAACGATTTGAAACCGTATCATGAGCGGCTGGCCGTTGCCGGCTGGGATCGCTCGGCGGCATCAACTGCGTCTGCGGCGGTGCGCTCTGGACGGGCGCCGGTGGAAACCGTTGATGCGAAACTGGCCCGGGCGCCGCAAGAGCCGCCGGTGATTGCAAAGCTGGATGCACAGCGTTATTCCTGCGTCGCGGAGCATATTCGTTCCAGCTATGTTATATTGACCGAGAAGCAAAAAGAACATATCATAGAACGGCGCGGGAAAGAGTTTTACAATAAATACAGCCCTTATTTCAAAGAAATAATCGAAAATCCAGACTACATTTTCAAAGACAAAAAGTTTGAAAATACCGCCATTGCGAGTAAAACCATATCGCTTAATTCAAAGAATATCAGCATTGTGGTACGCATTGCCGTAGAAGGAGACGAGCCGTGGCGGAAAAGTTCCGTTATTACTGTCATGTGCGAAAATGCAAAACGCTATAGGCAGCGCGTCCGGAACAATATTATTCTTTACAAAGGGGAATAATCTGGCTATAATATAATTATCATAAAGACAGGCGTTTGAGGTGGTAAATTTCGTAGCGACCACACGCCTTAATGGTAAAAAAAGAGATGCAGGAGGATGCTACGCCTGCCAAGCGCCTGTCTTTGTGTAAACGCTGAAGCAGAGAATTATTTTATATAATAATCACGAGAACCATCTTACCAATCGGCAAGGTGGTTTTCTTATACCCAAAATCGAATCAGGATACGCAGGGGCGGACGGGAAACCGGCTGCCCCTTTGCCATATCACGACCCTGCCGGTGGTTCATCCGGCTCAATCCGTACAGCTGACGAGCTGTTAAAAATCACGTTCAGGAGGATTACGCATGAAGAACATCGAGACCATTCTTTCCGACTTCGGTATTACGATTCCGGAAGGAAAAGCGGCGGATCTGCGCAAGGCCGTCGCCGAGAACTACAAGACCGTGGCGGAATTCACCAAATTGCAGGAACGCCACGACGCGCTGGACACATCGCTGAAAGACGTGCAGGGCAAGCTTGCCGCCTTTGACGGCGTGGATGTCGCAGCGCTGAAAGGTCAGATCACGACCTTGACCAATGACCTGCAGACCGAGCGGGACAAACGCAAGAAGGACGCCGCCGCTGTGAAGCTGCGCAGCACGGTGGACACGTTCCTGTCGGGCAAGCATTTCGTCAACGACATTACGCGCGAAAGCATCACGGACAAGCTGGTGACGGCACTGGGGTCTGACGATGCGCGCGGCAAGTCGATCGACGATCTGTTTACCGGCCTTGTCACCGATCAGAACGGCAAGGAGATCCCCGGCATCCTTGTGGCCGACCCCGCCAGCAAGGCGCGCTTTTCGTCTGATCACAGCGGCCTGGTGCCGCCGGCGGGAGGCGCGAAAGAATACGTAGCCCAGAAATACAAAAACAACCCGTTTTTCAGGGGCTAAGACTACGAAAGGAAATGATGATCTATGTCTATCCAGTATGGATCCATGTATGTCGATGAACAGTACAAGGCAACTGTTCTTCCCAACCTGTTTTATAAGACCTGGCTTGTGCCCGGCGTGACCTATCAGGACGTGATGGTCGACGGCGCCGGCGGCTGCTACTGGCACAAGCTGACCTCCACAGCAGCGTCTGTCGGTACGCCCGGCCGTGACTTCACGGACACCGCTGCCGCTGATACGCTGGTGCAGGCTGTTTTCAACAACAACCTGCAGGCGTCGAAGAAGATCTACGGCGTGCAGGCGGCTGCTGTGGCGTTCCCGATTGCCGAGGAGCATCTGGCCCTCGCCACCCGCGAAGTCGCGGAGGCAAAGAACCAGTGCGCGTTGGCCTGCCTGATCTCCGAGGGTACGGCGTCCACCAACACCACGAAGACCACTGCGGCCAACTTCAAGGCGCAGGTACTGGCAGAACGCAAAGCCATGGTCAAGGCAAAGGCCAATCCCACCATCGTGCTTTGCAGCCCGGACTTCTTTGCCACGATGCTGGAATTTGCCGGTGAGAAGTACATCCCGACGTCCAACGAAATGCTGCTCGCCGCCGCTGCCGGCGGTCAGGTCGGCAGCTTCATGGGATTCACGTGGATCGAAGTCAATGGCTTCGCGTCGTCCGCAGATCTCGCCTATTATCCGCACGGCGGTACGAAGGCCAGCGTCACGGCGGCGAACCTGGCGAAGGTGGAATTCATCATGTACGATCCGAACGCCTTCGGTGTCGGCGATAACTTCAGCATCGTCCGCATGGTCGACTCCGAGCTTTTCGCCGGCAGCAAGGCGCAGGTCGAGGAAAACGCCGCCCTGCGTGTGCTGGACGCTGCGCAGGTGCACGTGAAGTCCTACGCAAGCGCGTGATCGGCAGGTGAATCACGGTGTACGCGGATTTTGACACATACGTAAAACGGTACGGGGACGATCTGTCCCCTTTCCGAGACGAAGTGACTGCTGCCCGCTACCTGCGTGCGGCGTCGCGGGAGATCGACCGCTTTACGTTTGACCGCTTCGGCGGCACGCTGCCGGAATCCACGATCGACGCCGAAAAGCTGCAGGACTGCGCGTGCGAACTGGCCGAATGCCTTTACCGCATTGACCAGGCGCGTGACAGCGCAGCGGAAACCGCAGACGTCGGCGGCGTAAAAACCGCCGGCCCTGTGGCGTCGGTGTCGTCCGGCAGCGAATCGATCACATATAAAGCGGCCGACAGCTGCTACACGACCGCCGCGAAGACCATAGCAGCGCGAGACGCGCTGGTGTTTGACTTGCTTCGGCGCTGGCTTTCGGGCGTGGCCGTGGATGGCGTCCTTGTGCTGTACGCGGGGGTGACGTGCTGATGCTTCTGCATAGCGATACGATCACGCTTTTTTCGCGCGTGCGCGGCGCGCGCGGTCAGGCCGATACGTGGGCGCGGCACGTGCTTGCCGGCGTCAAGGTGGAAGCAAAAACCGCTATGGCGCCAGGTACGACCGGCGACGTGCCTGGGCACTATGTGCTGCTGCTTGTGCCGAAAGCGGCCATTGGCTCGCTGACCTATGCGACGCCGGAAGTGTACCAGGCGGCGGATGATCGCAGTAGACTGATCGCATTTCAGCCCGGCGACTATTTCTGCCGCGGCGATCACGACTGGGCGGAATACGACGCGCTGTGCAAGGTCACAGAATGCCACCGCATTACATCCTGCGCGTGGTTTCCGCTTGTTCCACATTTTGAGGTGACGGCATCATGAGCGACATCCGGCACTATAAGAACGTCAGCTATGTCAAAGGGCACGTCCGGGTAAATCTCCGGTTCGCCAAATACGGCTCGCGGTTCGCCAAAGCGCAGGAATGGCTGGGGCAGCAGGTGCTTGCGGACAGCAAGCTGTATATGCCGCTGAAAACCGGCAGTTTGCAGCAGCAATCGTATGTCACCGAAGGCGGCCGGCAGGTTGTGTTCCCCGGCCCATATGCGCGGTATCTGTATATGGGCAAGGTCATGGTCGACCCGGAAACCGGTTCGCCGTGGGCGCGCAAGGGCGCCGTGAAAGTTGTGACTGACCGCGATCTGCGGTTTGCGACCGGCGTGCCGCACTGGGCGGAAGTCGCGCAAAACGAACACGGCAAGGAATGGGCCACGGAGTGCAAGCGGATCATCCTGGGGGAATCAAATGGTTGACACGAAAGATTTTTCAACGATCCTGAGCGGCTTGCTGAATGACTTCCCGGCCATCGGTGCGCGGGAAATCCGATTCAGCGAGCTGGGCGACAAGTCCGGTGTCGGGATCTATCCGTCCGCTGCGGCGACGGTAATCAGCGAAACGACCGACATCATGGGCGGCGTGTACCAGAAATGCAACTATGCGTTTCAGGTGGTATATCGCGCCGTGCCGCAATCAGAAACTGACCGCATCCACATCAAGGGGTGGCTGGACAAGCTGGCGCGGTGGCTGGAAAAACAGCCGATCACGGCGGATGGTCAGCAGCACACGCTTGCCGCGTGGCCGGATCTCGGCGATGGCCGGACGATCACCGCATTTGTGCAGGTGTCGGCGGCCTATCTTGCCGGGCGCTATGCCGACGGCGTGGAAGACTGGGCCGTGTCCCTGTCGATGCGGTACGACAATAATTTTGAAAGGTGATGCATTATGCCTGAAAGTACGACTTTTAACACCACTGCGGGTCAGACGATCGCCCGTAAGCTGCTGATGGCCTTCCTGAATACCGGCACGGCCTCTGCGCCGGTTTGGTCGATCGTCGGCAAGCGCGTGGAAGACAGCAGCCAGGAATATGACTGGAACAAGGAGACCACGCAGGACATTCTTGGCAACACGTTTACCACCATGTCCGCGCCGACCATCACGCAGACCTTTGACCCGTGCAATCTGGACGCCGGCGAGACCGCACTGACGAAGCTGTGGCAGCTGGCGATCAAGGATCAGGACGTTGCCGCGCTGGCCGAACAGGACATGATGATCGTGCACTGCTATGCCGGCACGAAGGACACGGCGATGTTTGCAGAGCGCTATAGCGGCTGCGCAATCGAAGTGAAGTCGCTGGGCGGAGACAAGACGGTGGACATGCCGTTTGACGTGACCTACGGCGGCACGCGCACGGTCGGCACGGCGGCCATTGCGGACGGCGTGGCCACGTTCACGAAGGCGACGGCATAAGGGGGGGTGACGGCGTGAGCAATAACATTTCTTTTGAAACCGGCCTGAAAGCGTTCACCATTAACGGCGACGCAAACCGGAAGATCTATTTTGACCCGAACGACATCGGTATCATCGACCGGCTGGAAGCGGCAGCGATGGCGATCAAGGCCAAAGCCGACGAAATGGGCACGCAGGAAAGCGATACGGACGCTCGCACGACAATCCGCGAGCTGGACGCCTACGCACGCGAACAGGTGGACGCGGCGTTCCCTTCGCCCGTCTGCGATACAGTGTTCGGCAAAGCCTACTGCGTTTCGCTCACGCCGTCCGGTTCCCTGCAAATCATTTCGTTCCTGGAAGCGGTTTCGCGCCAGATCCGGCGCGAGATGGACGTTGCGACCGCTGCCGCGCAGAAGCGCCAGGCAAAATACCTGGATAAATACAGCGGCGGCGGTCAGCGCAGGAAGAAGCGCAGATCATGAATACCGGCCTGCCGACAAATGCAGTCTTCGGCGGCCGGTGTTTTCGTATCCGCAGCGACTTCCGCGAAATTCTGGACATCTGCGCCGCGCTGAATGACCCGGAGCTGACAGATCAGGATCGAGCCGAAGTGGCGGTCAAGATCTTTTATCCCGACTGGGATCAGATCACGGACATGGCTGCCGCGGTGAAATTCATGCTGTGGTTTTTGGACGGCGGTGTGGATCGCGGCGACCAGCGGCAGCAGCCGAAGCAGATGGACTGGGAACAGGATTTTCCGATGATCATCGCGCCGATCAACCGCGTAGCCGGGCAGGACGTGCGCGCGCTGCCGTATATGCACTGGTGGACGTTCATCGGATATTACATGGAGATCGGCGACTGCACGTTTTCCACGATCCTGGACATCCGGCGAAAGCTGCGCAAGCACAAGAAGCTGGAGAAATGGGAGCGCGAATACTACGACGAAAACCGGGAATTGATCGATTTCAAGTCGGCAAACCTGACCGACGACGAAGATGAATTCATCCGGCAGCTGATGGGAGGTGGACGCGATGGCTGATGTTGTCGGCGATCTGGTATTTGATACGACGATAAACAGTGGCCAGTTTGACGCTGGCCTTGCGAAGCTGGAAAACAACGCGAAAAAGGCCGCGAATAACGTAGACAAGGCCGCACAGAAGGTCGACGAATTGAAAAAGCAGCTCGCGGAGCTGCGGGCCGTCGAAGAAAGCGAAAAGAAAACCAGAAAAACCGGGACGGTATCACAGGAGACTGCCGAAGCGATCCAGAAAACAACGCAGCAGCTGAAAACGGCGCAGCTTAATCTGGAAGGAAGCCAGATCGCGCATGAAAAAGCCAGTGCTGCCGTAAGCGAATATGTGGAAAAGCAGCGTCTTGCGGCTTTGACGACACAGAAAGTGTCAGAGCAATTCAAGAAATTTACCAAACGAATTGCTGGCTTAGCAAAGCGCGTCTTTATTTTCACCATGATTACCAAAGCGCTGCGTACAATGCGCAAAATGCTGCTTAGCACAATCGGCGCAGACAAACAAATGTCAACATCTTTGGCGCAGATCAGGGGTAATCTAATTTCCGCTTTTGCGCCGATCTACAACTACATTTTGCCGGCCATTCGGACACTTCTGGCGTGGCTTGCCAAATTGACGGCTATTGTGTCCGTGTTTATCAATTCGTTGTTTGGCAAAACGGCGTCACAAGCTGATGCGTCTGCAAAGGCACTGTATAATCAGGCTTCAGCGACTGAGGCCGCGGGAGATGCAGCAGATAAGGCAAAAAAGCAGCTTTCCGGGCTGGATGAAATGAACCGCTGGGAATCGAACGATAGCTCCGGCGGTGGCGGTGGAGGTGGAGGCGGTTCGTCTGGCATAGCGCCGAGATTCGATTTGTCCGATCAGGTCGATGCCGGAAAAATCGGCAAGATTGCAGCCGTTGTCCGCGAGCTGTCACCTTATGTGGCGGCGGTTGCCGCTGGATTCGCTGCGTGGAAAATCGGAAAGAAGTTTCTGGGGAATTTGTCGAAGGCAAAGCAGCTGGCGCTTGCTGTCGCGGGGGCTGTCCTGATGGCCATCAACGTTGTCGATATGCTTAAAAACGGCATAAATTTCGACAATCTGACAGGGTACATCATCGGCGCTGCTGCGGCTGTCACTGGGCTTGGGCTGGCATTTGGTGTGCTTGGCGGAGCAATCACGGCAATCGTCGCGGGGCTTGCCCTTCTTGGCGTGGCAATTCGTGACGTGGTTAAAAACGGCTTCAACAATAAAAATCTTACGGCTATTACCGTGGCGCTGCTTGCTATTGGAGGCGCTATTGCCATTATCACTGGCATGTGGATACCGCTGCTGGTTGCGGCCGTTGCTGCAGCGGTCGTGTGGATCGTCGCAAAATGGACGTCCATAAAGGAATGGATCAGTAAAACGATCAGTAGTATCGATGCAGCTTTTGAGCAGCACCTTGCCAATTTGGAAGCTGGCGTCGCGGCAGTGGTGGATTGGGTCATCGAAAATTGGGCGGCCGTAAAGGACTGGTTCAGCAAAACGATCAGCAGTATCGATGCAGCTTTTGAGCAGCACCTCGCCAATGTGGAAGCAGGTGCCGCGGCGGCAGTGGATTGGGTCATCGAAAAATGGACGGCCGTAAAGGACTGGTTCAGCGGCCTGTGGGAAAAGGCCGCATCCGGCGCTGTGGCTGCGTGGAATGGAATCAAAAGCGCCTTCAAGTCTGTGCCGGAGTGGTTTCAGAGCAAATTCCGCGACGCATGGCAGAAGGTCAAAGACGTGTTTTCCACCGGCGGGCGCATCTGGTCGGGCATCAAAGAAGGCATCGAAAATACCTTCCGCACGGTCGTCAACGCCATCATTCGCGGCATGAACACGATCATCGCCGTGCCGTTCAATAAGATCAACTCCATGCTGAATGCGATCCGGAATGTCAGCTTCCTTGGCATTTCCCCGTTCCAGACTATGTGGGGCGTGAATCCGCTGCCGGTGCCGCAGATCCCGATGCTGGCGCGCGGCGCAGTCATCCCGGCGAACCGGCAGTTCTTGGCCGTGTTGGGCGATCAGCACAACGGAAACAACCTGGAAGCGCCGGAATCCCTGCTGCGCCAGATTGTGCGCGAAGAAGCCGGCGGCGCTGGCAGCCGATACGAGTTTATCGCCCGGTTGGATCGCCGCACACTGTTTGATGAAGTAATCACCGAAGCAAAATTGCGGAAAGGGCAAACGGGCAAAAACCCGCTTGTAGCGGTGTAACACATGGCACAGGAATACATTAAAATTCGAAAAAGTCCGTCGGATGACTGGCTGGTACTTCCGCAGCCGGATTCCGGCGCGCTGACGTACGACTTTGAAACAACTTACACGGAGGACAGCGGCCGCACCCAGACCGGCGCGGCCGTTGTCAGTCCGCTGTTCACGGTCGAAGCGCTTGGATATAGCCGAGCGTCGATCAGCAAAACCATGCTGTCGCAGATCCTGAAGATCATTGCAAAAGGTCAGCAGTTCCAGTTGCACTACTTTTCCGCTTACTACGGCGCGTGGTGCCAGGCGTGGTTTTACGTCGGCAAAGGGCAGCTGAATATCGGGCGCCTGAACGAAGGCAAGGAGCTGTTTACGTCCCTGGATTTTAACATGGTCAGCGTCAATCCACTGACGTGATTGGGGGTGACATGAATGCGAACAGTCGAAAGTCAAATCACAAGCGTCTATCCATCGCAGACGAACTTTGTGGTTGAAGCGACTTTTACGTGGGATCACGATGTGACATTGGTGTATTATGGCAGTACAACTGTGACGCTCAAGGCGGGGGAACACCTACAAGTAGACGGGGCGTGTTTTCGTCCTGGTGGAACGAAAATCACAGCGCAGATATCATCAGGCAGTTACCCGGTCGGGCTTTCCGCGTGCAAATGCGCGACAATTGAAATGTACGATGGTGGGTGGCAAAACGTCGATAACCGGAATCTATACGAAGGAGCGACCGTGCACCTAAAGGCAGATATCAAAATCGACGGCAATGGATACTTGGTTCCAATGGGCAGCTTTAAGGTTTATGAAGTGGAAACCGTGCATGAAGTTACCACGCTTACTTGCTACGATGCCATGAGGGAAGCGGACGTGCTGTGCCCGACGGAGCTGCAGGGAGAGCACAATTACATAGAGCTATGGAGGCTGGCAGCGACTCGTCTCGGCCTGACGCCCAGCGCGATTGATAATGATTTGGGGTATAACGCGCTGGCGACCGTGGACACACAGCACACCATCCGGCAGGTGATCGAAGCTATCGCGCTGGCCTGCGGTGGCAATGCCGTGGTGTCTGGGGATGCACTGTATGTGCGACCGATTACATCTACAGCAGATGTGACGTTAACACAGTGGATTAACCAACTGGAAGTGGCAAGTACGCCGGTCGAAGTCACTGGAGTGCGCGTGAAAAAGACGTTCGCCAGTGACGGGCAAGAGCACACGTATTTCTTCGGCGCCGGAGGCTACGTTATCGAACTGAATGACGACAACCTGTGGTTGGGCATCGAAGGGCCAGCAGGGTCGATCACGGTCGCTGCTGAAGCAGTCGCGGAAACAGCGTACGAGCAGCTGAAAAACAAGCCGATCTATAAGTTCTCCGGCGATCTTCCGGCCGACCCGCGGCTTGATATTTTCGACAAGGTTATCGTCAAGGACATCAACGGCCGGGAATACCCGTCGATCATCATGAACTACACGTTCGTGTTTTCCGGGAAAACGTCGATTGGCAACAGCGTGGAGTCCAGCAGCAGCTACAACACATCCGATAGCGGTCCTTCCGGATCGTCGCCTTCCGGTGGTGGCGGTGGGGGCACGATCGATGTGGACAGTGCACTATCAACGACCAGCACCAACCCTGTCCAGAATAAAGTTATAACTGCCGCGCTGAATAGCAAAGTGGATGAGGACGAAGAAATAACAATCTTGGACGTTGTTAACATGTGGAACGATACCTGACGGGAGGAAAAATTATGGCAACAAAATACACAGGGCAGAACGCCCTGAACAAGCTGATTCAGTTGGTGAAGACGGCGCTCAACAACAAGGCAGACAAATCGGCGCTCGACGGAAAGCTGGATGTTACCGGCGGCACGATTTTTGGCGATCTAAAGGTGAAAACGAACGCGGAGGGCACGGGGAACATTGACGTAGAGGGCGAGATTCGTGCGAGCGGCATGGCTCGCGCGATGACTGTATACGCAACGAACACTGTGCGGTCGGAGCTGATGGTCGATACGCCACTGCTTAACTTGAAACCTTCGTCGTCTGAGAAGTCAGTGCAGGTTCAGCAAGATGGGGATACCGCCGTGAAAATGGAGTGTTTTGACGGTACCCTTAGTAAGGGATACGCGCGCTTGGAGATTGGCACGCCGACGGACGCGAATACCAATGCGGCCACGACCGTGGAATATGTGAAGAACAAGGTCTCCGGTCTTCAGACGGCTTCGCAGGTGCAGGACGCGATCAAAAACGCGATCACGGGCGTATACACGCCGAAGGGGTCGATCGCGTTTGCGTCCCTGCCTGTGCCGGTTGCCGGTAAAGCCGGCTGGGTGTACAACATCAAGGATGCGTTCACGACGGATAACCATTTTATCGAAGGCGAGGGACGCGACTACCCTGCCGGAACGAATGTCGTATGTGCGGAAATCAGCGCCGGTGATTACGGCTGGGACGTGCTTGCAGGGACGATCGATCTGACAGAACTGACCGCCACAGAGGTGCAGAAACTCTGGGACTCCATCTGACGGGGGGCTGACTTATGCAGACAAGCGGAAGTGCAGCGATCAAAAAGCTGATCCAGCTTGTAAAATCCGCGCTGTCCGACAAGATGGACAAGGCGGGAGGAACTTTTACGGGCAATGTCTCCGGCAAGTACTTTACCGGCACGTGGCTGCAGACGCTGGAAGCAACTGACCTCGGCCGCGCACCCGGTAAAATTGCCGTGCTTGACGAGTCCGGCTGGGTGTACTATCGCACGCCGGCGGAGCTCAAATCCGATATCGGCGCAAGCGGCGGCGGAGTCGATGTCAGTACGGTGCTCGACAAGGTGTATCCGGTCGGCTCCATCTACATGAGCGTAAACAGCACAAATCCAAAAACGCTGTTCGGCGGTACGTGGGTACAGATCAAGGACAGATTTCTTCTCGCTGCTGGCACGACCTATAAAGCCGGTGCGACCGGCGGAGAGGCGGCACACACGCTTACCGCAAGCGAGATGCCGAGCCACAACCACGCGGTGTACTACCCGAATGCCGGAGCTGCTGACCACTCCGCGCCCGGCAACTATCCGGATGGCCCGTCTGACAGCACGTATTATGCGATTGGCAGCTACACGTCCAGCGCTGGCGGCGGCACAGCCCACAACAACATGCCGCCGTACTTGTCTGTGTACGTGTGGAAGCGGACGGCGTGACTTGAAGGGAGGGAAACATCGTGATACGTGGCACTACGCCGACATTTGAGTTTACGCTGCCGATGCTGACTGACGAGATCGCAGCCGGATATATCACGTTTGCGCAGGATGGCAGTGTTGTGATCGACAAGGATCTGGCGGACTGCACGTGCGCCGGTAGCACTGTGACACTACACCTGACGCAGGAGGAAACACTCAAGCTGTCGCAAAACACGAGGACAGAGCTGCAGATGCGCGTGCGCACGACGGGCGGAGAGGCGCTTGCAACGCGGGTGTATACCGTGCCTACCGAGCGCATCCTCAAGGATGGGGTGATCTGATGCTGCGGATCGATGTGGCATTTAAGCAGACCAGACAGACGCTGGAGCTGGACATGGCTGCAGGGGATCAGACGCTTGAACTGACGTTTGACAATTTTCAGCGCGTGGACGGCGCTGCGGACTACTACGACGGCGCATATGACGTGACGCCGCTGATCACGGCGCAGAGGCTACCAACGCGAAGCAAGACGATGCGCGACGATGTGCGCATCGAGATGATCCCGACGCGGGAGATCCCGAACGCCGCTGGCGGCGCAACTTTTATCGTTGGAGGCTGACTATGGCATACAGTAAAATTATTTATGGCGGCAATGTGCTGATCGACCTGACCGGCGACACCGTGGCCGCGGACAAACTGCTGGCAGGTATCACGGCGCACGGGAAGGACGGCGAGGAGATCACCGGCACTTGCGCGTATGACGCCGCCACCGGCGACGCCACTGCCGCGGAGGGCGAAATCCTGCTCGGCAAGACGGCGTATGTGAAGGGCGCGAAGAAGACCGGCACGATGCCGAACCGCGGCGCCGTGACGGGCACGATCGCCACCAAAGCGGGCGAGTACACTGTCCCTGCGGGCTACCACAACGGCGGCGGCAAGGTGGGTATCAGCTCGACCGAGCAGGCAAAGATCATCGCGGGCAACATCAAAGCAGGCGTGACCATCCTCGGCGTGGAGGGCAGCTACTCCGGCGCGTCGATCAAGGCGCAGGCCAAAAGCGCCACGCCAAAGACGACCGCACAGACTGTGTCGCCGGACAGCGGCTATGACTATCTGTCGAGCGTGACGGTCGCGGCAATCCCTTACGCAGAGGCCGCGAACCCTGCGGGCGGAACGACCGTGACGATCGGGTGACGATATGGCGGTCAGCAAAATCGTATATGACGGCAGGGCGCTGATCGACCTGACAGCCGATACGGCCACGGCGGACGCGCTGCTGTCCGGAACGACCGCGCACGACAAGGCAGGCAACGCCATTACCGGCGCGCTGACGTTTGCGACCGTCTACACCGGCTCCGGCGCACCGGACGCAAGCCTCGGCGCAGACGGGGACATCTATCTGGATCTGGGGTGATACAAAATGAACGAGCTGATCTATCACACCATCACACCGACCGCGCAGGAGGTCGGCGGGGACTATATGCTGATCCTGACGGCTGACAGTACGATTGATGATATCGTGCAGTACATCTTGGCAAACAAGGTGATCTGGTTTTACGACGGGGCGCTGTATCATCAGGTGGTTGCGTTCGAGGACGTCGAAAACGCCATGATCGTGTACTACTACAGGACGGACGGAAGCGTGGCGTCGCACCGGGTAGGTGACGGCGCATGAGGGTCGAAGGCCGGCAGATCAGAATTGTATATGACAATGCAAAGCAGTATCTGACGGCAGACAACTGTGCGATCGGTGTCGAGTCATACGGAAACGGCGTTGTCATCAAGTCAACTGCACGATCCGGCTATGCAATCTTCACTGATGCGGCAAAAGCTGTTTTGTTCCCGAACACAAAGGCACGCCTGGTAAAGGCGGACAGCCGTATTGGCTGCGGCGCGTCTATAAAAAACAAAAACAACTATTGCGCGTTAGAGTTTGACGGTACAGAGGTGCACAAGGTGCTGTGTTCGGACGAGGTCGGCGAGCAGGACGGGCTTACCAGCACGGCGATCACCGGGGCGACATCGGCGACGACAATCCGATATCATCTGCACATTGATAACCTTTTTATCGCCGCCGCGTGCTCGGTCGGGCAGCTTACCCTGTACTTCAAGCGCTACGTCTGCGCAGCGATGACGGCGGGCAGTGGCGTGACATCCGCGACCGTATCGGATGCGGAACCGTGGGACGGTGACAATGTGACCTTCACGGCCACGCTGGCGACAGGTGCGGCGTTTGACGGATGGTACAGCGATGCGGCGTGCACGCAGCGTGTCAGCACAAGCCTGTCGTACACTACCACGGCCGCAGATCTGACGCTGTACGCCAAAGCGACGCAAGCAGCGCCGACCGGTACAGGCGTCTACATCAAGCGCGCAGGGGCGCAGATACAGGCCGCTGCGGTATGGCGGAAAGCAAACGGCCTGTGGGCAAAATCGGACAAGACCGCAATCGAGGCGGGAAAGAATTATCGAATGGGGTGACAAGTGTGAACATTATTGAAGCATTCGCAGAAAAGAACCGATGCTACCAGATCGGCGCGCCGCTGTACCCGCAGGGCATCATGCTGCACAGCGTGGGATGCGCGCAGCCGTCTGCGGCGGTATTTGCACGCAGCTTTAACCAGTATCAGCCGAGCGGCGCGTCCGTATGCGTGCACGCGTTCGCGCAGGCGGACGGCACGGTGTATCAGCTCCTGCCGTGGGAGATGCGCGGCTGGCACTGCGGCGGGAGCGCCAATTCTACGCACATCGGGGTAGAAATGACCGAGCCGAGCGAGGGCATGACTTACGCGGAGGCGGCAGAGCAGATCGCGGGTACATACCACACGGCTGTGGAGCTGTTCGCCGCGCTGTGCAAGCAGTACGGCCTCGATCCGGCGCAGGACGGCGTAATCATCGGGCACGCTGAGGGACACCGACGTGGCGTGGCGAGCAACCACGCAGACCCGGAGCTGCTGTGGCGCACATATGATATGGGCTACAAGATGGACGGGTTTCGGGCGGACGTCGCGGAGGCGATGAACGAAAATGACGACAAGGAGGGCGATGACATGATTAGGTATACCACGATTGATGACGTGCCTGGCTGGGCACGCGGCACGGTCAAGGAGATGATGGACGAAGGTCTTATCTCTGGCACTGGCGGCGGCGATCTGGACTTGTCCGCCGATATGCTGCGGATGCTGTACATCATGTGGCATATGCGTGATAAGCGCTATGGCCGTGTCGTGGACGGCAAGGTAACTGATGTGCCTGCGTGGGCGCTCGACAGCTTGCAAAAGCTTGTCGATGACGGCGTGCTTGCTGGCGTGGGCGATGGCAAGCTGGACTTGTCCATGGACATGATGCGGACGCTCGTGATTGCGGCGCGCATGGATAAATAAGAATGATGGAGGAATACATATGAATGCACCGAGTAAAGCGATGGAGTTCAAGGCGGCAATCACGGCGATTTTCGCCGCAATGACAGCCTTTTGGGGATGGACGGGCTGGCTTGTGATCGTGTGGCTGGCCGCGATGATCCTGGACTATGCAACGGGATCGTGGGCGGCGCTGTCGACCGGATCGTGGGACAGTGCCGTAGCGCGTGCCGGCCTGTGGCACAAGTTAGGCAGTATTGTGGCCATGCTGGTCGCACTGCTGCTGGATGTGGCGCTGTCGGCGATCATCAATTATGGCGGATTGGGATTTGAGCTGCCGTTCACATATAAAACAGCGTTTTTGCCGTTGGTGGCAATATGGTACATCGTGACAGAGTTGGGCAGCATCACGGAAAACGCAGCGAGGCTGGGCGCTCCGGTGCCGAAGTTCCTGATCAGCAGCTTGAAAAAGCTGAAAGACAAAGCGGATGAAGATAAATAAAGCAATGGCGCTGCCTTAACTGGCAGCGCCCTTTTCTTTATTCTGTGAAGGTGCTTTTGCCCTTGAATTCTGACAACACTTTTGACAACAGTTTGCGTCTCAAAACGTTCCGGAGCGCACCGAAAGAAAATTGAAGAAACCATTGAAAAATCAAGGTTTTCTTGAAAATTCAATGGTTTCCTTTTGGTGCTCCAGCGGGGATTCGAACCCCGGACACCCTGCTTAAAAGGCAGGTGCTCTGCCTACTGAGCTACTGGGGCATATCGGTGTGAAAAGTTATCCGCTATCCAAAACATCAGACGTACCCAACAAATACTCAGACGCGAATCCGACGAGAGATTCGCACCCAACAGATACTCAGACGCGAATCCAGCGAAGCGATTCGCGGCTGAAGAAGGAGCTGGTGTTTGGAAACGGATGCTTTCTGCTTGCAGGAAGCAGGAGTTGGAAGAACATCAGCGACGTGGCTGGGATGGCGGGATTCGAACCCACGATATCAGAGTCAAAGTCTGGTGTGTTACCATTACACTACATCCCAATATCGGGGCAAAAATCATCGGGGATCGGGATCACTCCCAATCCCCGATTTCGTGGGGTGGGTAAAGGGGTTCGAACCCTCGACACCCGGAACCACAATCCGGTGCTCTCCCGACTGAGCTATACCCACCATAGGTCTGAAATGGTACGCCAAGAGGGATTCGAACCCCCGGCCTACTGCTTAGAAGGCAGTTGCTCTATCCAACTGAGCTATTGGCGCGCATGCAATATTTGGCTGCCCGCCCAGAAGGTATGGAGCGGGTGATGGGAATCGAACCCACGTATCCAGCTTGGAAGGCTGGTGTTCTACCATTGAACTACACCCGCAGAGGTCGTCCCACAATCAGCTTTACGAATATATCATCTCCGGATGGGGTTTGTCAAGCATAACCTTTCCAAAATTCGAAAATTTCGAAAAAATAGCGGGGACAGCGCCGGCTGTCCCCGCTTTTTTCAGTGATGAAAGAGCTTTTTGGTCTGGAAATGCGGCTCGAACGTGATGTTCACCTCAAGCTTCTTGAACACGTTTTCGTCCACGTGCGAGAGGATGACGGACGAATGCGCCTCGCAGTGCGCGAGCTTTGCCAGCTGCTGCATGGCGATCTCGGCGGTCGGGTCGCTCGCGGCGCAGATGCTCAGCGCGACGAGCACCTCATCGGTGTGCAGGCGCGGGTTGTGGTTGCCGAGGTGTTCGACCTTCAGATGCTGGATCGGCTCGATGATGTCGGGCGAGATGAGCGTGACGTCCTTCGGGATGCCGCCAAGGTACTTGAGCGCATTGAGCAGGCAGGCGGAGCTCGCGCCGAGCAGGGAGGAGGTCTTGCCGGTGATGATCGTGCCGTCGGGCATCTCGATGGCGACGGCCGGGGCACCGGTCTCCTCGGCGCGTTTGAGCGCCGCGCCCACGACCGGGCGGTCGTCCGCCGTCAGACCGAGCTGGTTGAGCAGCAGCTCCTGCCGCTGCGTCTCGACCGGGGCGCACAGGCCGCGCAGCTGCGCGCAGGCGGTGGCGTAGTAGCGGCGCAGAATTTCCTGTTTGGCGGCGGCGCAGCAGACATCGTCGTCGCTGATGCAGTAGCCCGCCATGTTCACGCCCATGTCCGTGGGGCTTTTATAGGGCGAGCTGCCGTAGATGCGCTGGAACATGGCGTTGAGCACGGGGAAGATCTCCACGTCACGGTTGTAGTTGACGGTCGTCACGCCGTAGGCCTCGAGGTGGAAGGGGTCGATCATGTTCACGTCGTCGAGGTCGACGGTCGCTGCCTCGTAGGCAAGGTTCACGGGGTGGCGCAGCGGCAGATTCCAGATCGGGAACGTCTCGAACTTGGCGTAGCCCGCGCGCACACCGCGCTTGTGCTCGTGGTAGAGCTGGCTCAGGCAGGTGGCCATCTTGCCGCTGCCGGGGCCGGGCGCGGTCACGACGATGAGGCTGCGCGTCGTCTCGATGTAGTCGTTGCGGCCGAAGCCGTCGTCGCTGACGATGCGCGCGATGTCGGACGGGTAGTCCGGAATGATGTAGTGGCGGTATACGCGGATGCCGAGCATCTCGAGCCGGTGCTGGAATTTCTCCGCCGCCGTCTGACCGCGGTAGTGCGTGATGACGACGCTGCCGACATAGAGTCCGCAGCCCTGGAACGCGTCGATCAGGCGCAGCGTGTCGTCGTCATAGGTGATGCCGAGATCGCCGCGGCGCTTGCTGCGCTCGATGTCGTCGGCCGAGATGGCGATGATGATCTCCGCCTCGTCGCGCATCTCCATGAGCATGCGCACCTTGCTGTCGGGGGCAAAGCCCGGCAGCACGCGCGACGCGTGGTAGTCGTCGAAGAGTTTGCCGCCGAACTCCAGATACAGCTTGCCGCCGAACTGACTGATGCGCTCGCGGATCTTTTCCGACTGCATCCGGAGGTATTTATTGTTGTCAAAGCCGATTGCCTGCATAGATCTTTCTCTCCTCTGCTTCATGCTATCAAACAAACAACTTATTCTACAACATTCGCCGCGTTCCGGCAACGGGAAAATACCGAATCCGGTAAAATTTTATTGCCGCGCCGATTCGCCCTTTCTTTATTCATAAATATATGATATAATCCGAAATTACACTGGACAAGGAGTGTCAACAAATGGGTTTTCTCAAAAAAATATTTGG